>JAABUS010001328.1_pt1 | contig 54773 bp, 54 predicted proteins | sample 5560161 | NCBI WGS metagenome assembly JAABUS01 (sample SAMN10711885, study PRJNA513376) | rock metagenome | isolation source: Antarctica rocks | place: Antarctica: Victoria Land, Trio Nunatak nord | collected 2016-01-04 | reverse complement strand
GCACATTGTTTGGGTTCGCGCATCGAGTGTACACTATGGGTCTTGAATCAAGCAAATACACCTTCTCCACATCAACTCCCATTTGTTGTGCGGCGCCCTCTTTCCCCCGTTCCTGAGCTTTGTATCATAACAGTTCCAGTTGTGAGAACCAAGTGTTCAGACCTTAAAATATGCTTGGATGTTGAAAGACTCAGCTACGTGTGGAAGGGTTGCCGTAGGTCATGATAGCAGATTGGTGAGGAGCTCTGGCCGATCTTTCTGAATTAGTTGATCCACGGCAAGGAACTTTCTTCTAGACTTTTGCCTAAATTAGTTAGTCCTAACCTTTATATTTTATATTGAGGACGGAGGGGCTCAGCCCTACCATCACAACCACTGTTCTTCTCGCAACGCCACTACTACTACTACTACTATGCCCTTATCAAGGTAGCTTCAGTTACACTTGTTTCGCGGACCATCACAATCCTACTTCTGCTGACGAGCATACCGTTATACAGTATCGTCACGGCCAAGTTGATCTCTGGGCGATCCTTGATTGGGATGGCGCTGAATATCTCCCTGTAGGCCGCAATTTTCACTTTGTTGAACATCTGTTTAGATACATGACGAGAGACGGTTGGGAGGACAGTGAAGATCGCGAGGTACTTGAGTCGTTTTTTCATCAAAGAGTCTGTCAACATCTGGTCTCCCAAGGGTTTGATGGGAGTGATTTCACAGCACTCGAACGCGAGAAGACATTAGGAACCCTCATTTATTATGTGCCCAAGCTTCTTGAGTGGAAGGAGGGACGCGCTGAAAGATATCTGCGGCATTTCTTTTCTTTTCTTGGGAGAGAGATGACCAGAACTGGAGTCCTGCACGCATTTAGCACCCTAGATGTTGCTGCACATTCGTCCGATCTCGGCTGTTCAACAATTAACGCTTTCTCGCCTCGATGACCTTTTGGCCTGCAGCCTTACCGAGGATGAGCCTCACTAGGATCATCAGGTGATGGCCTTGTCATCTTCTAACCCACCTTACCCTTTCGCGCCACCAGGTGCGAAGAAGTCTTCCGGTAGAGATTACCTAGGAGGGCCAGGATGACCAGGTAGCGAAGGCACGCGCGCATCATCTCACCGCCCTCAATCACAGGCCATGTCCGTGCCTCCTCCTTTGGGAACCCAGTGGGGCGGTGGGTCCAGAAATGGAGTCTGGGGGAGCCGGAAATGGAGCGAGGGGTCCAAAATGGGACTCGGGGGGGTTTCCCAGAAACGAAGCAAAGAGGGGGGGGGTGTTCCCAGAAAAGAAACAGTCGGGAGCCAGAGGTGAAGCACGGGGTTCAAAGATGCATTGATGTTCTTCTCGAACATAAACACTCATCTCGCTCAGTTCAAGATAAGGATAATCCGTCCCATCATTTACACTTGATCCCGTTCCGAGTCTTTCTGCGCCTGGAAACATACAGTATGCCTCACGCAGCAAAAGCAAAAGACACAACAGTTTACGCGAAGGAAATGCGAAACTTGATGGAAAAGGTCAGATCAACTGGCGCGATTATGATCATGTGGACCTTGCGTTTGATAATTCGCAAGAATGGAAGGTATTATGTATACTTATCGATCGTCGGACCACGAAACAATGGCCTCCCACCATATGTAACAGATATTGTCTGTGTGATCCCAAATACTTTGATCTAAAACCGACTTGAGCTTAGAAAGCATCGGTATCCTTTGTTCTATCAATCTGGCTATCCAGAGACTTTTGAGCACGTCTCCCCGTAAAAGACCGCCAAAAGTCGGAGGCAATGCCGACAATCCCCTGTTGACACCAAGCCAACAACGATAGGTTACGCCCATTAGATCCTCCTGCGGTGCCTTTCACTATAGGTCTGCCTTTTCCAAGGTCAAGAATCCAATACAACTCAGACTTATTCCAAGATCGCGTGACGACTTTTAAGTGTCGAGGATATATTCCCTTCCGACATCGCGATTTACAGATACCAGACCCCCCTCTGTTTGCCGATACAAACAGTGGACGAGTACCCGGAATAACAGTCTCTAGCTTCTCAGCAAGTGCTCTACCCGCTTTTCCATGTATTCTAGTACAGGAAGATTAGTCGTAATTGCGAATCGCCAGCGGTCATTAGGTTCGCGATTCGAAAGTATTCCAAGGTTTACCTTGACGCTCACCACCAACCACGAGGAGCGTAGAGGTTCATCCATCTCCCACTACCTCACTCGTATCCTGTGCCGGTTTGTTTAAATGCGTTCAAAGTGACCACCCGTCGGCGAGGCTATGTATCGTCACCAGAATCCGAAAACGGAGAACTCCACTTCTTTGGTTTGAGAATGTCGACATCATACGTGCTTCTAACATCGCGTACCTTAGAATAATCGCTAAACATCCCTTTCTTTTCCCGTGTTGTTCAACCCAACAGCGACAAGTTTGACAGCCGAGTCTCTTTCGCTGTAATCAAGACCAATAATATATTCAAGAAATCAAAGACAACACGATTTGAAGCCGCTTATCACCCACTCACTTCACCAGGATAGCGCGTCAACAGTCGAACTGATATACTAGATCGAAGTTATTCATGTACATTTGGAGTCACGAAGAAAGACCGCAAATGGGTACACAATGGTGGTTTATGGGAAGGAAGGATTGATTTGCTAAAGTTGGGGGGGGCAGCGCTGTAATAAGGCTATGTAGCCCTACGAGTATGCCTTCATGGTTCCTACTGTAAGATCAAAATCTCAAGCGAAAAGACTGGCTCGCCGACGTGTTTACTTGCTGGCGGAGCTTAATGCTCAATATTATTGGTTACCGGAAAGGGATAAGATGAGGATATCGTTAAATTATCGAGACGAAATTATATAGGTTCTCCCGGGTGGGGGATCTTTGGAGAAAGTCATCCTAATGCTCCTCCAATACTATTTGCCAAATTATGTTTACTTGATGGCGATACAAAAACTGCCACTGCCACGCATTGTGCTCATCATATCGGGGTGCCCTGTACCTTCAAGGGATGCGCCTCGGTGTTGAATACGAAATGATTCGTGCCCTGGTTCTCTACTTGCCACACGGCGTCCTGTGATGTGGTTAGCACGGCCGTCTACATTGTTTGTTGTAGAAAGACAGGGAGCCACTCACAGCTGCATGGATCAGGTACGAGTACTTCATGACCTCGGCGAAGAAGAAACTTTCTTGCACGTTCTGGAAGCCCCCGCCGCCGGGGGTGTTGACGTCGTTGATGGAACTGAAGCCGGACCCTACTCTCGTGGTTGCGTTGATAGCGACAAAGGCGTCCCAGGACCAGTCTCTGTACATTTGGTTGCCCGTAGCCCTATTGATTATCAGCAGCCCATCCCGTAGTCGGTGCCAGAGCGAGCAAGGCATACCTGTATGCGTAATAGATACTCTCAAGGACTTCCGGACGTAGAACGTAGTTGGGGTTAGTGATGTAAAAACCCGACTTCTCGTAGAACGCCGTCTGAGCAGGGTCAATGGTTGAGGAGTTCCAGCTCCAGCTGTCGGGACCGATCCCGGTAGCGGTGCTGGCGTAGGTGTCGTGGCAGCCGTTTACGAGCGCAAGACCAAAATCAATGTACTTTTGTTGCTTGAGGACTTGACCGCCAAGGATAAAATTCCCACCATCAAAACACGTCAAGTGCTGGGAAGCGTTTACGAAGGTGTGGTTCTCGAATGAGGCCAAAAAGGTCAGATCTGGTCGAGAGGAGGGATGCGAAGTCAAGTACTCCATCGTCGAATCTGCTGCCGCGACCCAGCGGTCTCGGTAATTGGCGTACTTGTCCGAGTTGTAGACAAACATCTTGATGAGATATTCGTAAAAACTGTCATCACCGCCGTTCCAACCTCCATTGGCATCCAAGAACATGCCAGATTGGATGTCAAGGTTGGTACCCACCAACCCTGGAAAGGGCTCTGAGCTTGCTGGTTTAGGGTTCAGTAGGTTAGATTCCGCCTTTTGAGCTAAATTTCCGTACTCAGGGTCTCCGGTCAAGTCCGAGAGATGCTGCCATTCCAATACGAGAGTGCCAACCGTAGCAAGGCCGTTGGTACTTCCACCGTCGGTGGTTTGAGAGTCAATGATGAGTCCATTGGAAGGAATGCCCGACTGGGTATTGAAAGAGTATTTGAGAGTATCCCCTAGAGTCTTGGCTTGCTTAAGGAGGTCATCCACTTGAGTCTTGTCCTGAGCCAAATTTGGCAAGGGACCACTGAGAAGATCGTAGCCAGCCAACATACCACCAAGGTATCTGATGGTAGTTTCAAAAAGACTGACTGTGGTGCTGGTCTTTGTGAAATCAACGGTAGGAATATAAGCCAGGATTTGGTTGACGATTGGCTTGAGCTCCATAACGACTGCCGTACTGTCATACGTTTAGATAATGAAACTTTAGAAGCATTGATAAAAAATACCTTAATGCGTCTACAGCGGTTGCGCCCCAGTTGTTTCTTGGGTTGTCACATGTGTTGGTGACGGGGAGTAGTCTACAACTCGGATTAGATGGAATGTAGTGTAAGAAACGGAGGTGTCACGCACTCATCTTGCCCTTTGCAATACTTGTAATATCCATCCCAAGCAAAGGTGAAAGCAGCCTTGACGGCGTCTGCTCTTTGTCGGTTCAAGCCATGGTCATTAGGGCGGCCGGATTGCGGGTCGCGGACTCTTAGATGTCCATCATACGGTACACCTGCGGCGGGGAAAGCAACAACTTGCGTGGCAGCTAGTGCCAGTGGAAGAATTGAATAATGCATGGTGCAAGCTCAGGTATGTACTTGAAGAATTTATATGAACAAAGCTACCGAAACTCGGCACTCTCCTTGGACTGATGAAGCGCTTGGAGAAGGAGCGAACGACATGTGGAGAAGTGGAGCTATATGTAGCCATCGAATAGCGGAGAACAGCGAAAAGGAGGTCAAAGGACGTCAGGTCAACCGACTCTCCTTCTATTGTAACACTGCAGGCACTCGGGTATTCAACACACTGGGAGCGACATTGCGAGATTCCTCTTTGGGCGGAAAAAGCATATTCGCTGGGTGCCTGACGGCTTGAATCCTTGGATTTGTCCATGTTCGACGTCGAACATGTCGTGATAGACGCGTTGTAGCACTGTGGAGTGGTGTTCTGTGAACGGGTCATTTGGTTTGCTCCGCTGATGGTAACCTTAAGCTCCTTCCCGGCATAGCGACGTGCACTTCCCCGCAATTCTGAATTCTATGGAGTTGCTGTGAGCCGGGCGAGGTGGGTCAGTCATCTGTCGCCTACTCGTGATAGAGTAGCCTTAGGCGCCGCGAAGTCGAATCTCCGTCTTCTCCCCACTTCCGGAGCACTAGCCCAGAGTGTTCGGGAGGATCACAAGATAGACTTCCGCTAGAGCAGGTACAGTACACCGACTGCAGTGGCTCCTGCAAAGAGGAGAAGCTAGAGCACATATCCCGGTGGACCAGAGCTGCAGCATCCAAGGGGGCAGAAAGGAGCGGATGTTGTGCATCGGGAAGGTTGCGGCGGTAGCGGACGGCTTAGCGCGATACTAAAGCCTCGTCAAGATCTCCCCTCCACAAATCATCGTCTTTTTCTCTCTGTTGGAGAATCATCGGTCTTACGAGGAGTGGTCGCAACTGGATCAGGCTGGTTGGGATCCTCGCGACACTCTGGCAGGATCCTGCGCAATGTGTGCTCCTTTATCTCTCAAATGAGAGTCGTAAAAGTAAGAAGTCCTGGATAGGCTACTTACTTTACAGTACTTACCCCCCGGACCAATGTCGAGTCCAAGCAAATGACAAGGTTCAGATGACCGGGGGATTACTACCTTGTGGTTTGTACGTTGGTCACACAGAGGAAAGAAAGTATCTCACAACTCTGCAAGAGTATCATATAACAGCCCCCCTCGACAACACTGTGCTGCTGCAGGCTGAAGCACGACGGAAGGTTGCTGAAGTCCCCACACGACGAACACGCTCACGCTGTGAATGGATGCGAACTATTGGGGTGACACCTTTCGGGTTGATGTGCGCCGAAAGAAAAAGCTTAATTGGACATCGAATCGCAATCCAGGATATTCCTTCCCCTTTCTCTGGCGCCAGTCTACTCGTCAGCATATTGGACATGGCTGCTTACATGATGCTACAACCCCCTAATATACGTGATACATTACCTTACTTTACAGTATACAAGATCAAAGGACGGGATCACTGAGTTCGTGGACAGGGATGACGGCAGACCCAGCAGCGCGGTTGAGGGGTAAATTGGGGAGTCATTCGCCCTCGGTCATTCGCTACGCTAAGGGGGAGTATTGCAAACCATCTTTCGCATGTGAGGCATATACTGTATCATGTTGGAATGGTTGAGGCTCGAGCGTTACATGGATTTAGCCTCTATCCAAGGTGCTACTGCTGCGACGCAGCTTCCTTCAGCAGTTCCGCCCAAGGCTTGCTGTCCTCACAGAATGAATGCTGCAGCCGCTATGATCACGACGATTTCAGTGACTCCCGCGGGCATCTTACTAGCCGCACCGGTGAATTGAGCCGGATTTGCCGCAAGCGTCTTCGTGCTGCTGGCGGATGCCTTACCCACTGAGCTTGCACTGACACCTGCCGAAGCACCCAGTGGTGATGTGGAATTGCCGGATGGAAAGGGAGCAGCGTTGGTGGGCCGAACACTCTGACTGGGTTTGGTGGATGCTGCCGTTTGGCCGGGGTTCATGGGTACTGGGACGATGATCATCGTTGACACAAGCGCAACACTCGATGATGATCCAGCGCTGACTGTAGATGCAAGACTGACCGAGGCAACTGGGGCCGTTCCACTGGCTGTAGACGTAAGAGTGACCGCAGAGGTCGAGGCAACTGGCGCCATTCCACTGACTGTCGAGGCAGAGCTTTGAGCTTTCGCCGTTTGGCTAGGGTTTAGCGGCATCGGAGAAATGGCTATTGTAACGACGGAGGCAGTGCTGGGTGAAGGCCCATTGCTCGTCGCAGCGACCGAGCCTTGAGCTTGAGAAGAAGCCGCCGTTGTCGCAGTGGAAGTGAGGGACGTAGTTTTTGTTCCTCTTGAGGGTTGAGTGATAACAGAGCTACTGGCTTGGACTGGACTGTTACCTGACGTTGACGAGGATTGAGGCCCCACACTGGCAGGAGCGCTGGACGGACTTTGTGGCGGTACTGATACCCCGGAGTTTGTAGAGGGCGGCGCAGTGGTAGTTGGAGCGATACATTGTGTGCAGACGGTCGATACTGAGGTGCTAATCACTGTCGACACAGATAGAGTAGTCTGTACAATCACACTCCCGCTCGATGTCAACGTCTTTGTTACAGGGCATGTCGTCACGGTGGTATAGACGATATCGGTCGTTACAACCGCCTGCGTAGTAGCTGGCGCCGATGCGACGGGAGCGGCTGCGGAGCTGGAACTAGCCGACGAGGTTAATTTTGTCACAGGAGCCGATGCAGTACTCGAAGCTAAGGTCCCTGTCGGGGCTAGAGAAGAGGTAGGTGGAGCAATGCATCTCGTGCAGATTGTCGAAGTGCTAGTGCTGTAGATCGTCGAGACGGTTGAAGTCGTCTGAGTAACTGGCCGTCCACTCGAAGTCACAGTCTGGGTCACCGGGCAGGTTGTCAGTGTGGTGTACACGCTATTCATCATAGTTAGCATCAGTGGAAACAATAGAGTGTGGCAACCTACATTTCAGTCGTGACCACCGCCTGGGTTATGGATGAACCTTGTGGAGGACTAGCTTCTGAGCTTGAAGCGGCAACTGACGGAGGATTTCCCGAGGTACCTGACGGAGAATTATTAGTGGACGGTAAGCTAGCTTCAGCACTTGAGTCGAACGAACCTGCTGATATAACCGTTCCATGACCATGGGTAGATGTCGTCACAGGGTAGATTGAAGTCGAGAGCCTAGCTGGGCAGCTCGTGACCTCTGGACCACAGCTAGTGACAGTAATAACTTCCGTTGTATATACGACGCCTTCCGTGGGAGTCGGCTGGGAAGTAGAGTTGTTGCTGACAGGGTACGGTGCGTTGGACGAACGTCCAGGGCTAAGCGAGAAGCTAGCTGAAACACCAGTTGGAAGGGCAGAGATTGGGGCAGAACCACCGGTACCAATACTCTTGGTGAACGACGTGGTATTATGCGTGACACTGCTGCTGGGTCGCGTGAACGGTGCGGAGCCCGTCGGAATGAGCGGTGGAGTGGGACCCGGTGTTGTTGTCGAGTTCCATAACCCAGTACCGCTTGTGTGCGACGGCACGGACAGGGAGGCCGATGCAGAGGTTGGTATGTCGGTGCTTCCTGTGGACGACGAAGTCGATGAAGCTGAGGTACTGGACTGGCTAGACGAGGTTGACGTGGTAGATGTTACAGAAGAGGAGCCTGAGCTGCTAGACGAGGTTGACGTGGTAGATGTTACAGAAGAGGAGCCTGAGCTGCTAGACGAGATTGATGTAGTGGCCGTTGTAGAAGAGGAGGCTGAGGTGCTAGACGACGTGGACATCGAAGACGAGACAGAAGACGATGAAGAGGTAGGGCTCGGCAAAGCTGACGTGATCGATGTCTGAACAGCGCAATTCGAGCTCATTAACTCGTCTTTGAGGACATCTACGTAAGGTCTTCCACCGATTGAGTTTGACTCCGACGACGTCGCCTCGAACACCATAAGACCACCAAAATTGTCCGGATAGTCGCACTGGAATTTACTGATCAATTGTGAAACTTCGCTTGGCTCAATATACATCTTTGCATCATACGTCATGGCTGGCGACGACGGTAGCCCGAGGTAGACTTTGGCATGAGGATTTCTTGACGAGCGGATAAAATCTACCCATTTCTTGAAACTGATATCGGTTGACGGACCTCCGAAGCTGCCGTAGGTATGGTCAAAGAAAGCTCGCGCGGAACACTCAGGAGTGTTGTAGAACTGGACAAAGATGAAATCAAAATAAGATTTCTCAATGGCGTCTGCTAAATGGACATCAGGTACGACACACTGTGGAGCGCTTGAAATGTAATAGGTCTTCTCTTCGAGGACGTAGAGACTCCGTAGCGTATTGATCACCGTCGCATAGCCTCGAGAGAGGGCTGGCGCGTTGGATACCTCGGAAAGCGAACTCTCGATATCAAAGTCAAATCCGTCAACAACTGCATCGCCAAAAGGCCGAGGGCCAGTGTAGGATGGGTTTTTAGGACCAAAGGCGTTCCATAAGAAGTTGGCAAATCTTATTGCTGAAGCATCATCTTTGATCTCCTGGTTTGTCGGGACGGCGCCCCCAAGGGAAAGGAGAATCCTCTTTCCAGCGTTTTGACAAGTTACGATATCGGGTCCTATGAGAGGGCAATCGGAGAGCAAAGGGCTACTCGAGCCATCTAGGTTCTTATATGTCGAGTTCCCGCATTGATTCGCAAAGTTTGTGCCAGGGTAACCTCCACCAGCCTGGTCAGGAAAGACATTTAGAAAACCGATCGGAATAATGTCAATGCTCGAGTCCTGGCAGTAATGAGCTAATCGCTGTTGGCCGTCTCCTTGACCCTATAGTGTCAGATAAGCATTAGCCATACTCTCTTACATTCATGCAGCCTTTCGATGTTGACATACCCAGTACACCGCCATGTTTGTATTGAGAGAGGCATCAAATGCCGCAGCGCAGGATGAGAACGCTGCGGTGGCAATAGCCGCGATTGCCAGGGAATTAACGGTATGCATGTTGTTGTGAATGAATTAAGTTGGATGCAATATACAGGGCACGATTAGGAATGTAGCAATTGTATAACGAAATGAGCGTGTATATGTATAGATATTGGTCAAAGACAGGACGCAGACAAATGTCTGCACGGTGCAAAAAGCGGCCGCCGCGAAGAAGAGACGATTGTGGTAAGATAGACAGAGGTAAAGAAAGAAAAGCAGAAAAGAGAAGATGAGGGGATACAACTATCAGGACCTCTATGTACGGTAGGACCCCTAGGCATCCAGACGCTCTGTCCTAGCACCTGGGCCATGACTCGCAATCTAATTCTACGCCCGTATTCTATTGACCGAGAAAGCGCATAAGGCACGCCAAATTGCACCCTTTTCGAATCCCTATCATCGTAAACTTGATTCTAGCGCAAGTCGGTTGCCCTAAGACGATCTTGTTCCTGCAGTAGTCGCATCTTCGCTGATTCTCATTCGGCGATGGAAATTGCTTGTGGAAATTGGTCGTTGATCTCCGTTCCGCGAGCATCCGGGCGGTAGAGCGGTGCGAAGTTTCCCCGAACATACAATAACACCCGATGATATGCCGAAAGCCTACTCTCCACCTACAGTCTACAGAGTACTCTACCAGAACGTGGTTTTGATTTGGGCATGGGAGAGATGTCTCGGCGAAGGTAGTTGTTCTAGAGCTCAGCGTTGCAAATCATCAGGCTATATCATAGCTTGACCGGGCTTGCGAAAATAGGCAGATATATCGCTCAGGCTTATTGGGTCAACACTGTGACTAACTCCGTCACCGGCAATTAAAGTCTAAAGTACGCCTGCCTCACAATAATATACCGGGGTGCCGATTGTACCTGGATCTTACGGCCGACAGACCGCGCGATGTTTTCTATATCCAGCACGCATAGAGGGACGTGACACGTGCCAAGGTACTCCGTATAGAATATACATTGTATTGCCTAACTTGCACTCTCTCTTTCGCCCTTCACCGTCTCCAATTTTGCCCTGGCCTGGCGCATGCGCTTGAACAGGGTCAGATCCAACGGCAACCTGTCTCCCATCCAAGTAGCTCTCTGTGTATGATCCCTCTCCTCATCATCGGTGTTGGGGTGTACCAACGCGCTCAGTGGGCCTCGATTGATCACCAGCCATGGGATGAACGCGCCAAATTGCTTTGGAGTGAACAAGTTCACTTCAAACATGGCCACCGGGTGAGGCCCAACGGGTCTGTCCCATACCTTGTAAATGCGAAGCTCTGGAAACTCTCGACGGATGCGCTCCCAGAGTTCAAGGGCGAACTTCGCTTGATCTTGGTTGTTCTGTCAAATAGCTAGTCAGTACTGATTCTCCTTGAGGGCAAGCCACCCGAACCTGGAAGTAGTAGATATGAACGTCAAAGCCACCACGTTCGCCATTATCGATAGGTTGCACAAACCTTTGGTAAGCCCTGCTGGGAACGTTGGTTGTTGGATTGACAAAGCTTTTGCCGTCGCTCCTTTTCTCGCTAAATTTCATTAGGCGCAAAACATGACATTTGGTAGCGACACACATGCTCTGGAAGGGCTGGCAAGTTCTCGTAACCCTCTAGAGGCGACGTGTATCTATACAGCGAAGGGTCCGCCATTTGCAGAGAAGCTCTTGATACTTGTTTGACTGTACGGTGGTAGTTGCAATGTTGCCCTTTCTCTAACGAGGAATCACGTGGCTCGGAGTCTCCGAGTACCTTGTTCCCTTTTCAATTTACTAAGCTTCAATTATACCAAGCATTGCTTTCGAACAAGTTCACTGTATGTAGATTGTGCTTAAGCTCAAGGTTTGGCTGACACCATATTCCTATATCCTTACAATTTCGCCCGTTCGGTCTTGATGTCGCGCCCACTGCGCACTGTATTACAAATCTTTGATTAGCGCTCCATCACGGCTACCCATAATCTAAGGTCCATCAAATCAACCCGAGTGTAGTAATGAACGAATCGTAAGTTGTGCTACAGCCTACAGGTCACACCTGGTCCTGTAGGCTGTAAAATCTCCCAACATTTCTCGCTTATCATCTTCTGCAACCGGGCCATCTCCTGTTTTTCAATTTCCCTACCGTATACGATTGGTGGAACAAGGTAAAATGGAAGTAAACGTATTCTTAGCTTCATATTACTGCATGCGGCGATTCAGGCCCGCAGCTCCAACAATATGGAGATGGCACAAAAAGCGCAACTCTGTCAGGGGTTCCAGTTGAGTGCAAACAAGCGGGTGTATTTGGCCCATCTTGCAGTTTGCTCAACTCTTCGCCGAACAACGATTAAAGAGCTCGCTGGTGACTATGTATACTGACTCCGCAGAATCTAAAGATGGGCGAGCCAGCCTCGTCAAGGTATGGGCTGTTTTTCGATGTGAAAGTAAACCTTTTCGAAGCTATGGAAAACGCTGCTTTCAAGCAACGTAAAAAAGCGGATCTCAGTGGCATTTTAAGGGATTCCTCTGAGGAGATTGGCAGGCTCCGGCATCATGAAATCACGGTACAGCTGGACGACTTCGTTAAGCCTGCACATCCCGAATCGTTTGATGATTGTTAGTACAGACCTGCCCTAAGGCTAGATTTTGTCGGTTCCACTAAGATATCTCCAGACGAAGCACAACCTATTCAGCTTGTTTTGAAAATTTTCGATTTTTCTGATCCTGCGTGGAAGTCCAGTCTAAATTCCATATTCAAGACTGTGGCCCTTGAAGGAACGGACCTGCCTCCGCTTTATTGCGAAACCAACAATTCGACACACCTGAAAATCGGCATCCGCTTGAAAGAGGTTCAACTGGTCATGGAGCGTTTGAATACACCGCATATAAGAGACTGGCCATTTTAGTCCTAACCTTTGAGAGCGAAATAGATAAAATGCTTGCGGATCACATGGGCTTCATCAACCACAATGTAGGAATGCTTAGACCTTGTTCTACATTTTTAAGCTGACATGACTCTAGGCATCTGCTCTGTCTAATGCACAGAACTCCAACTTTCGAGATTCGTCGCCCAAAGAGAAGCTTCGCCACGTGTGGGAGAAGGGCATGTCAACGCCGGAAATCGTTGAATTGATGTGCCCCAACGATCATTCCATCGAATATTCCTGTCCACCGGATCACTCTACGCATCACTCAGAATGGCGAGGCTTCTATAAATACAATTTCTTACCATTGCTTGATCAACAGAGAACAGTGCCCACACCCCGTGTCGAATTTCGCCAACACCAAGGAACTATTAACTCGTCGGAAATGACATATTGGATTCTGATTGTCTGTGGTCTCTTCCAACTAGCTGGTATCATTAGCGATTCCTGCCTCGGACGTCTAGTGCATTTGAATGATTCGAGGGATGTTTGCATGACAGAGCTTTTCCGGATGATAGCTGCGGGGAACGAAAGAACTGACCATGATATGTTGGAGATGATGCGACACTACAGTCGAAAGATCATGTCGCGCGGTACGCAACTGAGGGGGAAAACGAAATTGAGATTACGAAGGCGAGAAGCTGGTGCCAGGGAGATTGCATGGAAGGACCTGAGTTCTGAGGAACGTATAACCGCAAGGCCAGCCGGCCTCAGGAGTACCTCTAAGGTCACTCCTTAGAACCGATCTTTTGAGCAAGGTGTGGCTCCGCACCTATTCTCCTTGGAATCGCACCCAATACTTTAAATCCAGGATCTACAGCAGCCCATAGGAGGCCCGAGACTCACGAATCAGTATCCCATCTCGAAGATCATATTAGTAACACGATTGAAAATCGCCCCAGTGCAAATAAACCAAGTGCAGACCGCTCAATAGAAGGACTCCTAGCGGAATGAGTCCCAGCAATCACAACGGTACGACTGATGAAGAAAGTTTGGACGCAAGTGCTGAGCATTTTGTTGTCGGTCAACTAGGTCGAGGCCTTATAAACCTTGGTAACACCTTTTACCTCAACTCCGCAATGCAACTGCTTACGGCATGCGAACCATCCAGAACGGCAATCGCAAGTGTGCATTTAGGCAATGAATTGCACGCTCATCTTCACCGTTCTGACAGAGACAGGTTCCGTGAAAACTCATCGATATTAGTGACTTTGGGACGTGAGATTCTAGGCGTCATTGCCTCAATCAAGGACTCTGGCCGCAAGGATGCAGTCTCGCCAGAGAAGCTTATTGTAAGGAGTTCGCGCATCAATGATCTCATGACTAATATAGGGATAGATTTATTCAAGGATCCTCCACCCAGTTTTTGACTCCAACGAACAGCAAGATGCTGGAGAGTTTCTTTTGCTTTTAATGGATGCAATCCATTCGTTGACTAGGCGTGCACGATCACTATTTCTAAATGACGAGCACCTGGTAGCTCTACTGCCGAAGTGTCAGCAAGGCTGGGAAGAAAATTTTCGAATTGAAGGCGCATCATCTATCAGAGAGGGATTCTCTTGTCAGATCATATCCAGCATAAGCTGCAAGCTTTCTTGTCTACCGGAATATCTTTTTATTCAGCTCAATAGATTTGCTGGTAATCAATACCTAAGTAAGATTGTACAGTTGATCGAATTCCCATTGAGAGGACTGGACCTCAAACCAGCTGTACATCCGGACCTTCGGGGCTCGATGGATATGCTCTACGAATGCATTAGTATTATAGAAAATATCGGCGCTACCCTAGAGTCTGGGCACTACAAAGCAAACGTCAAATGCGTTGATGGAGATCAGGATGCAGGATGGATTGAGTATAATGACGAAACCTTGACCAAGTACGGAGAAGAAGAGATCGTTGTAGGTACCCAAATATTGCTTATGGTTTCTAGCCTCTTTTTAATAACTATGTTTTGTTTGGAACGAGAACACCTACATTCTCCTGTACAAAAACTACGGAACACACTCGCCAGCTCGGCCGTCAACAGAAAATCCAAAACCACAGACCGAGCCCTCGTCACCGAAATAGAAATTCCATAACACCAAGCGAACCATCACAATCATCGATGAAGCTACCATCTTCTCGCCTCGCAAGTCTAAAAGAAAAGGCAATTAGGAGCTCAGAGAAAAGTAGATGGAACTCGGCAGCACCCATCAACGAAACCTGGTAGTTAGACCGACCTTGACGCGTTGGCAACGATGGCTCCGGGTAAATATGACGTGACAAGACGGGGATCCGACGACTTCGATGAACGTTTTAGTCGAGTACCCAATTTACGAGGTACCTTCTGCATTCATTGCTTTCCATTACTTTCAGAACGGAGGAATGCCAGATTTCAATCATCGTGCCTACAGCAATCCCGGCGTGATCGGAAAGCGACGACTACCGTAGAACGTACGACTCTCTAACTTGGAAGTGGGCACGGTAACGTTGTGGAGCTTATAGCAGCTACCAGACCCAGTGAATGTAACCACCACATGTTGAGGCCAATCGTCAGTACTCTCGTTGACAGCCCGGGCAGAGGTTCCGCCCTATAGCAAGGTATGGTCAGCATATGGGTAACATGAATGGTTGCTTCCATGTTCTCCTTGGTCTCCTAATGATACCTTAAGGTGTTGTTTAGGGCTCTGGATGCGGGTTTAGGGTTTAGGGTTTATCACTACGGAGTACCTTGGACTGTTTTATGCACGTTTCGGGGGCTAGTGCTGAAGCCGCGAATAAAGGCCGTTAGCTCCGGACACGCTCAAGACCGAGGGGATGCCAACAATGCCGAAAGAGCCGAATACATCTACTACAGTGGTGCAGTAGTATATGTTTGCGCCAAGTCCGCATGCTCTTCATGATGGATCGCTATCATATTCGTATTGTCGCCTGCCTCCTCACATCGGAACAGTCGCCTCTTAGATTTTATACCTACGATTGGGCCGACCCTTAGCACACTACAGTCAGTATTTGGCTTCATTGCCGCTCCGGAAGGGCCTAGAAAATCCCGTTCAGATATTTCTGAACCGATTAATCCAGTAAGAACATCGATTGAAGAGACTTGAGGGTTCGCTTTGAACAGATGCCGGAATTAGAGCCGGTACGAACAGCAGCAAGCGTAGATTCTCGAGGGAGTGGACCTCGCTCGTCTGGATCTCGAAACAGCTCTAAAAACCGTCCTCAATTGCACAACGTCTTCTCGGGCCGACATCTCGATGATCATTCGACCTACCACGGCCACGATGAACTCACACCCAAAGAAGAAGGTCAATGGGTCGAGGACGACTCGGATTACTCCGAGCAGGTGAGAAAGGACGAAAATGAGAAAGCAGAAGAGGATGGAACTCGGGAAACATCAGAGGTCAGAGGAGGGATACTGACCGAGCGAGATCTTGAGGCGCCGTTAGAGAGGAAGCAGACTACGAAATCAATCAGAGACCCGAACCTGGTATGACTATTTCCTCCCGAGGCTTGACCGGAAGAAAGACTAACTGGAACAAAGGTCACCTGGGAAGGTCCAGACGATCCGGAAAATCCCAAAAACTGGTCGCGAAAGCGAAAATGGGCTGCTACGGTCGTTGTATCATCTTTCACATTCATCTCGCCAGTCTCATCATCAATGGTGGCACCTGCTATTTCAGCCATCTCGAAAGAATTCGGCATCGAAAATGAAGTAGAGCAACAATTAGTACTCTCAGTGTTTGTTTTAGCTTTTGCGATTGGTCCCTTGATACTTGGTCCTTTGTCCGAGATATATGGCCGTGTGCCGGTGTTGCAGCTTGCCAATCTCTTCTACTTGGCCTTTAATATTGCTTGTGGGGTAAGCAGGAACAAGGGCGAGATGATAGCGTTCAGATTCCTAAGTGGTTTAGGTAAGTTTTTTAACCGTTGCTTTTTCAAAGAAACTGAGAATTGTAGCCATTGACTCTATTAGGTGGTAGTGCTCCTTTGGCGGTAAGTCGGAGTGGAAACCTTGCAATGACAGTTTTTATGGACACTTATATTTACAGATTGGAGGAGGTGTTCTGAGTGACTGTTGGCGGGCGGAAGAGCGAGGCTTGGCAATCAGCATCTACAGTCTGGCTCCCCTCCTAGGCCCGGCAATTGGACCCATAGCAGGAGGCTTCATCACGCAAAACTCCACATGGCGGTGGGCTTTTTACGCAACATCAATCGCCGATGCCATCATCCAAATATTCGGCTTGTTCTTCCTCCGCGAGACGTTGTAAGTTAAACCCCCTTGACCTTCCCATACGAGTACTTACCCTGCCCGAAGCCCCCCTAAACTCCTACACGCCAAAGCCGAAAAGCTCCGCAAAGAAAACAACAACACGGCCCTCCACACCGAATACGAACATCCCGAACGCTCCCTCGCCAACACCATGAAACGCTCTCTCTCCCGCCCCTTCATCCTCCTCGGCACTCAAGTCATCGTCCAAGTCCTCGCGATCTACATGGCCTACCTCTACGGCCTCATTTACCTCGTCCTCTCCACCTTCCCCAGCCTCTGGGAACTCCGATACCACGAAACCGTCGGCATCGGTGGCCTCAATTACATCTCCCTCGGCCTCGGCTTCTTCCTCGGCACCCAAATCTGCGCCCCCATCAACGACCGCATCTACAGACAGCTGAAGAAGAAAAACAACAACACCGGCCGCCCCGAGTTCCGCATCCCCCTCATGATCCCCGGCTCCGTCCTCGTCCCCACCGGCCTCTTCATCTACGGCTGGACCGCCCAGTACCACACCCACTGGATCGGCCCCAACATCGGCGCCGCCCTCTTCGCCGCCGGCACCATCATCGGCTTCCAGTGCATCCAGACCTACCTCGTCGACACCTACACCCGTTACGCCGCCTCCGCGGTCGCCGCCGCGACGGTGCTGAGAAGCTTGGCTGGGTTTGGGTTTCCGCTGTTTGCGCCGTATATGTATAGTAAGCTGGATTACGGGTGGGGGAATAGCTTGCTGGGATTTGTGGCCGTGGGGTTGGGGGTGCCGGCGCCGATTCTGTTTTGGGTGTTTGGGAAGAGGTTGAGGGAGAGGAGTCCGTATGCCGCGGGGGGCGGAGATTGACGCGGCTCGGTGGGTTGGGGGTGGTGCATTGGGAGATCAGGAGCATTGGACGGGCGGGTGTACAAGAGGTGGTTTGAGCTGTGATTAAGCGCACGCTCATCATAAACCTACACTCAGCTCGCCGCTCTAAATAAACCCCTCTCGGTCCTCACGATTGTCATATCAACAGCGAACAAAATCTCAAAAACCCAATGCAACCCCCCTTAATACTGTTCCCACCCCCCGGGCGTCCATCCCTGCCCCGGATAACTCGTCGGACTCATCAGAATCCTTTCCTCCCCCTCGTCCCCCACCCTCGCCCCCGCCCCCCCAGTCGACCCCCCCATCTCCAACTCCCGCTGCCGCTTCTTCCTCGACTCCGCCGACGTGTTCTTCGCGGACATGTTCTGCGCCGGCGGAGTGGGGGTCATCATGTTTGTCTGCAGTGGCGGAAGCGACATGCGGATTTCTGTGGACAGTCGCCGGGGAGATGGCGCGGGGGGCTCGCTGAGGTGGGAGGGGGAGCGGGAGTGGGAATGGGAATGTTGAGGGGGTGGTTGGCTGAATTGGGAGGGGGAGCGGGTGTGGGAGGTTAGGTTTGAGATGCCGGAGGGGGAGCGGGAGTGTAGGGATGCGTAGCGGGGTTGCGATTGGCGCCATTCGTCTTTTGGGGGTAGGGGAGGTGGGGGCGGCGAGTCCCCTGTGCGAGAGGGGGTTTCGAGTCGGCGAGGGTAGGGGTGGTGAGGGTGGGTTGGGAGGGTGGGGGGGTTGGGTGTTGGGTGGTAGAAATTGGGGTTTTCGGGTAGAGGCAGTGGTGGGAGAATTTGGCTGGAGGAGCGGTTGTGAGGTAGAGGTTGGGCTTGGGCGGATGTAGAGTCACTTGGAGATTGGGGGTCTTTGCTTCGACGTCCCGCAGACTTGTCGCGGGATTTGCTGCGGTTGAAGATGGACGTTCTAGCTGCGTTCGGGTCCGAAGTATTGGAGGATCGTTGGGGCATCCATGAAGAAGTTCGGGACTTAGGGGGTGGGTTTTCTTGACTCGGTGGGGTGATATGCTGGCGTATAGTGGCGTCCTGGACGTAAGCAGGAGGCTCTGGCGCTTGTGCTGGCGGCGGTGTGGGTTGCACGAGCTGCGTAATTTGCGGAGGTCTATGTGCATCTGGACTCTCCCTAGTCACAAATGCTTCGAGATCCCTCGGATCAACCCTTCCTGGGGCATAGTAGCCTCCAAGTGGTGGTTCTACATAGTCTTGCCTCGGTGTATAGTATTCGTGAGGTTGGTTTGTTGGCGCTGGCGACTGGTTGTAGGACGCGTAACTCTGAGACTGGTCAGCGGTAGGGGGCTGCTGCGATGGCATTCGTGGTTGGGAGGACTGGAAAGTTGATTGCCGTCTAACTTCATTCGAACGACCGAAAAGGCTCTGGGCAACGTTAGCTTCTTGTTCGGAAATCCTCGCATTTGCTACTCACCCCCATTGCGGAGAACCTTTTTTTCTTGCCACCGTCTTGCTCCTGTTTTTGGAACCCGGACGTCGATGCCCTCTGAAGCTTATTGCGGGATGTGCTGGATTCGCCTTTAGAAGGAACGCTGGTATCGTTGTCTCTTGATATCCCTGAGCCAGATCGCTGTGACCGTTCACCGCGAGGTGTCGATATTGATGAGGATGAGTTTTCTCTACCCTGATCACGATCGTGGCTCCTTTGGCCGGTTAGAGAGCGGAACAGGCTAGCCCTTTTAGGTCTCTTTTGACTGGCGATCGGCGGTTGAATTGGCGAAGCAACAAACTGCCCTTCTGTTCTGCTCTGCGTTACCGCTGCCTCATTTATAGGACTATTTGATGCCTTGAAGAAGGAAGACCCCTTCGAGTTCTTTCTAGATCGAGATCTAGTATCAATCGGCTGAGCGGGTGGTGGGCCAAGTCCTTCGAGTTGGTATTCTGTAGCTTGCTGCCGCGGGATACTGGCATCTTCGCGGCTGATCTGCTCAGGATAGTAATGCATAGGCATATCTGTGCCGCCAGCTGGTAGAGCATCTTGTCTATACGCGGGATGATCAGTAAGGTGGGGATTCTTGAATAGCCGCGATATCGACCGAGAACGTCGTTTGGATGTAGCCTGCTCTTCACTCGGGACGGGACTCTGGTCCGAGTTCTTGAAAAGCCTTGAGAAAGACCGAGAACGCCGCTTCGGTGTAGAAGTCTGGGAACCATTAGGGAGAAAGTCATGATCAATCCCATGATGAACCGGTCCGGCTCGACCGCGATGAGCCGGTGTTTCCTGCACTACAGAAGGTTGTGGTGAGACTGGTGATGGCGGATGGTCTGGGTGCATTTGACTGGGGAGACTATCAATGCTCGGCGCTCGTTGCGAGTTCTGCCTCGAGTGTTGCTCGGACTGGTTGGGTGTACCGTGTACGAAGGAGAACGGTCGCGGTGCTGGTTGGTTGGAGACACCTGCGTCAGTGGACGGAACTGGCGGCGGTACATTGGACGAAGACCTTCCTAGAATGGGTGGGCTATCTATGTACCTTTGCTCCTCCAGCCGAGGCTGCGCATCTAGCGGGGCCAATCTAGAATACTGATTAGATGGCTGCACGACGGGCGGCTCTGTATGGCTAGCTGCATAATGAACAGTAGCGTCCGACTCTTCAGATTCCCTCAGGGCTCGCGAGCGATCTAAAGCGTCCCGATCCGGTAGAGCGATGACTGAGGTATCTACCGTGCCCTCGTCTTGGGGGAAATAGCGAGACTGGGGTCCCACAAGCGATTTCATGTGTCCGTTCTTGGGATCTGCTGCCAGATCTGTAGCATTTCCGGCAGATCTTGGTCGTGCGGAAGGTTCGGGCTCGTGATATTGGGATTGGTTTCCGTGAGCAGTATTTGAACCGGTCACATTGTAGTTCTGATTTGAGCTTCTGAAATCTGCTTGCGTAGGCGTTTTGTTGCTAATGTCGGCGGAGTGCGGACTACTGAGGCCTGCTGAAGCTTCATTATAGGACTCTCGAGTATCTGTTCGTTGTAAGGGTTTTGGTAGAACATTATCAGTCATCGCAGATCTGCTTAAGAGATTCGACTGCAGTGGCCGGGAGTCTTCGTTTCCCAATTCAGGGTCTACGAGTGTATTAGGAAGCCTTGAGGGCTTGTTATAGCTTGCGGGTCCTGACGCCTCCTCCTCCTCGGCCAGGTGCCTGCCTCTATCGTCATACTGGTGCTGGCTTTGTACGTCGTCATTTGGAGATGGTAAAACAGGAAGTTGAGGTAGTGCCCTGGAGTTGTACGGCGCTGGACCGTATGTGCCTGACGATTGAGATGCCTGGGATCTTAAGGGATTGGCTGTGGCCCGGCTTCCTAGATCTGGTGAAGTCTGACGAGATGGAGTACTTGAAATGGATATAGGCTGTGGCTGATGTTGTGGCTGCATTCCTTGGGATATTGGATCGGGGCTAAGCGCCGAAGTCGAAGCCTGGCACAACACGAATATCAATCACTTCAACTTCGAATATTGGTGCAGGATTAGAAACGATTATATAGAACGGCGATCAATCAGCACTGGGCCGAGATTCTAGCGTTCATTCTTGCTCATCTCATACGAGTACATGATCCTCAACGCTGCGACAACACACGCCGTCCTCCACCCTTGAAGTACAATGCATTGCAGCAAAATATGATTCTTATCATATCAAAATATAGGGACAAGGAAGTGAATAGAACTAAGAAATCATTTATCTACCTTATCCGCACCACCGCTGCCTTTGAGCCTACTTCTCCCCTTCGAGAAGAATCCTTTCGCCGCAACATTTGCCTTTCCTCCAAAGACACCAGCGGTATGTAGAAGATCCTTGCCTTTGGCTTGGACTTGCTGGCTGGAAAGCTTCACGGTTCCACCTCCAGAAGGTGAAGAGCTTTGTGGTAGGGTGCTACCGTGGTAGCTCGATATGGGGTTGCCATCAGAAGCAGTAGGTTGGGAGCTCGCGTTGAGATATTGCTGATAGTATGGCTGCTGGGCAGAAGGAGATCCAGTTGTTCTCATTCCGAGAATTTTAGTCCTCGACGGCGATGGTTTGTGGCCTAAAGTTCCAGTGGCGAATTGCCCGTGGTTTGACAGCAGATGAGCATGTTCAGGGAGCTCTCGAACCTTCACGTCGAGCCAGTGTGCAAGCCCAGTATTCAAATGTGCAAACTGCTCACGCGTCTCATTGAAAGCATGGATCCGGTCCATGGGGCTCTTTAATGCTAGTATCTCGCGGAAAGCACGAAGTTTCGGCTGGTCAGAAGTAGGCGGTAATGGTGGCAGATTACCATCTCGCACAGGTTGTGAGGCAGCAAACCGGCTAGGTGACTCGGGCACTTGTGTTAATCCTTGCTGTGAAATACTGGGCTCTCTGTACTCAGCTTGATTAGGGTAATGGTTAACGGTCGAGTCAACTAGTTGCTGCCCTGATCCTGGCTCTGCTACTTCCAGGCCTCCAGGATACCCCGGTAGATGAGTTGTTCTAATGAACGGTGCTCCAGTAAACTTCCCAGTTGGATCATCAGATACGCCTTCAGGCCCCTTATCGAGGATATCTCTTGTATCACTAACTCCTGATGCAGCGAAGTTTGGGCCTTCAAAAGCGGGACTGCCTCCACCGGGTTGAAGGTCCTGACTTGGCCCCTGGCTGTTGTTGAGTATAGATTCTTGATTCTCGAGACCGCTAGGCAGCTCAACTGAATTTTCTAGATTGTGGTGGCCTAATGACGGTGGCAGGTCGGTTGAAGCATGCGATGCCACATTTTCCCGTGGACTCTCCTTTCGCGCGGCCGTGACATTATCCGTAGACTGCTCCCATGAGAACCGGTGTGGCATAATGGGTCGCTCTGGCACAATATCCATTGGACTAGTGTCTTTAGGCGGCTGGGCTCGATGATCGCTGCCAACGTTCAGTGATGGTGTTATTCCCACAAGTGCAGCACCGTCGTGTCGCTTTACTGCGACTGCAGCTCCAATGTGGTCATGGGCACTGTTAGTTCGACTTATGGAGCCACTGCTTGAACCATTCCAATAACTATCATACTCACTTGGGAGAACACCACTGTCATGCCCGCGACGAATAAGGCTTGGGTCAGCAGACAATCTTGAGTCATCCTGCCACGGCGAGTCTGACTCTGCGGTAGTAGGCTCGCTAGATTGTGCAGGATCAAGATTCTTAACAATCTCCCGGCGCAGTCTGTCGCTCTCAAATTGAGACCCTGTGTCGGTACTAAGAGATGGTGGCATTGGAGGACGCCGATGGGCGGCTGCAACTTCATCAGCGTCGATGTAGCTACCAGGCCTTGGATTCAAAGGAACAATCGGCGGAAAGTAATCGCGAGTTTCCGAGTTTTCATTCGGCGTCGGCGGAACGTCTTTAGAAAGTGGTATCGGCGCTAAACTCAACGTTCGGTCTTTGTCCGCCATCGGCGGTAAAGGTGCTGAGGCATCTGGGTGGAATTCCGTGTTAACGGTAGCGGTGCTGACTTGAGCCCTAGTTTGAGTGTCCTTTGGAGCACCTTGAGGTAGGTCTGGGGTTGAAGAATTTTTCATGTGCAAATCCACAGATTCTTGGTTCTCCATGCCAACAGCGGCAGCAAGCGCTCCAGCAAGTGCACTACCAGCTGCGGCAACAGCAGAGAATGGGTCGCTCAATGGATCTGATTGTTTGGGTGTTGTGATACTTTGACCATCTGGCTCAGGAGTTCCATTTTTCTCTGTACCAAGTGTGTTTTGAGTGCTTGTTGGTGAGGAGGTGTAGGCTCTAGATTTGCCAACCGTGCCGGAATTGATACCGCCCTCTCGTGGCTCGCTCTTAGGAAGCATCTCTGGCCTCTTTGGCGCCATAGATGGAGCATTTGACGCAAAGGAGTCCCAACCGCCTGGTAGACGAGGTCGGAAACTCTCCATACGATCAGCGACCGGCCGAGGTTCAGCCATGGCATCATTCTGGCTTGTCGCGGCAAACACGTTCCCCCGCTGATTCAAAGACCTCTCAGATCCGTGCGGACTGCTACTGCCACTTTCGAATTTTTCAGCTAGATCGCGCACTCTGTTGCTGCCTGGTGATTCCGGGCGAGAGCGCCGAGAGGCATCTGGAGGCAAATTGGGTGGACTTATCACGCTGCTCTTTTGTTTTGCAGGATCGATGGCGACATCATTCGGACCAGTACTTGCAGCGAGTTCTAGTTGGGAGCTAGATGCAAGATCGATATGTTGTGAACTTGGCCTCATCGGAAAGTTCGTCTCTACTGGGGTTGCCATGGCCAACTCCACCTCTTGTGGTTGACGAAGATTTTGAGTTGACTCCAACGCTGGGGTTCTTGCGGGGCTGTTGTCAGGGCTTGGTGTACTTAAGTCTCTTCGGTGGCCTGGCATAAACGGGGTTGCTCTAGCTTCATTTGAGCCTGGCTTTTTGTTTTGAGATGGAGAAACCTTTCTCGCGATCTGTCGTGGCGTTCCAAGTGAGTCCGTAGACATAGGTCTCGAATTGCCGTAGCCGGATTGCATTTGTGGTAACGTTGGTGTCACAGGCCGCCCATCGGCTTCTTTCGCATTCGATGCAATTGCAGCCGCACTTGGCTCTCTACTTATATTTATAGGACTGACAACGCTCGTGCCTCCACTAGCGCTACGGCCAACAGTTGAATCAGCGGTAGAGGATGGCGTAGGTGGTATTTGATCGTCTGGTGTATCGAAGGCTTGATTCACGATGGATCGAAATCCGACAGAAGGTGTGTGCTGTAGATCGGTAGGGGGAAATTCGGGATTTTGTCTGTTCCGAATCTGGGTTGACACTTGTGTTATCAAATCTTCGGTCTCTGCAGGCTGCAGTTCTTCAGGGCTAACAGTGTTGAGGAATGATTCGCCAAAGCCGGACATCCGAGTGACGTCGGGCAACATTGGCTTTAACGTGCTCTGATGGCCAAGTAGTAAAGTTGAAGATGTCTCATCTCTTGCAGAAGTGACCGGCAGCTCTTGCGGGCCCATTGCAGGATCGTTCACTGAAAATCCCTCGAACCCATATTCACTCTTTCGCTCCTTGACGGGATCCAGCGTCGGCTTCAATCTCTGGCTACTATCGCCGTCGTTTGAGGTTTCGAAGCTACTACGCCGCTGCGGCCCTCTTGCAAGACTATCCGTATTAGAACGATCACCGTGGGGGGACACTGGAGTTGTTTCACGTCCCATTATGGCATCCATACTTGGTCTCGACGACTCTTGAGATTGTCTTTCCTTTTCCTTCTCCTCTTGCATCCGCTTGTAGATATCTGCTGGACGAACGAAAGGGAGCGGCTTGCTGGTATTACTGCCTGCACGTTCTCTAGAAGATGGTACATCATCGTCAGGGTCTGTATAGGCAGGTAACGGAGTGGGTTGGCTCATGTACAAAGAATTTGATGGGGCTTGCTGGCTTAAACTATCTTTACGTGGGGGATGCCGAGTAGATGATTGGGAGTCGCCTGCGCTATGAGGAGATGGAGAGCCTCGAGTTTGTAGTGGTGGAGGTACCGCAGAAGGCGTAAAATCACGTCGATTGTGAAAGTCTTGCGAGGAGACATTGCTGGTCATAGACTGAGCCCTGCTTCCCGTGCTTGTGTGACGGGGTTGGTCTGAGTAAGAAACGCCCCTATAATTTCCACCAGGAGAATAGGTCTGCTCAACATTCCGAGACTGATCATCCATGCTGAGGCGGCTCTGAACTTGGAGAGGTTGGCGGGAAGGGCCGGACTGGCCCTGTACTTGCTGATTGTAGCGCCGCGAACCAGTTGGGTAGTCCTCAGGAGACGACGAATTGGGGTGTGACTGGTTGATGCCCTCAATCTGCGAGAATCTTGTCGCATGAGATTGAGTTGGCAGGGCTTGGGATTGATATAAAGGTCCACTGTCATGAGCCCCTGTGCCTGGCTGAACTCCACCAGCCGAAAAAGTACGGCTTTCGTCTCCCTCACGGAATGAACCTGATCTGTGCAACTCTCCATGATCGCTGTACTGCGGCTGCGCAGATGGCAGCCCACTCAGATCATGGTATCCTTGCTGCCTATTGTCGACCGGGCTTTGATAGACATCCGTTCGGTTGATGTATGCTCCAGGAGGTGTCTGAGTCGCGGATTGCCCTTGTTGCCTCAAGCCCGTAGGCCTCGAAGGAGGTTGCGGCTCATCGTACCCTCCGTACTCATCGTAGTCATCTACGTCTCCCCAATCATCACCGTCGTACGAGTATGACTTTGCCTCCACCCAGCGTTTTGTCTTGGCTCGGTTGACATTGGTTTTAAAGGATGGCGGTTGCCCGCCAGCAGAGGGTGGATTCATGACACAAACGCTTGCCAGCCCTAGTGATAATATTAGATAGCGGTGTGATAGGTATCATAGAGTCAACTGCGATATCGACATGATAACAAGCATCAACAGCGAGCCTCATCAAAGATACACCGCTGGATATAATTGTACGGTAGCACTCGCAGCGTCTTCTAGGAAATCTTGGCACAGCCCCAAAGGACCTATGTAATTCTTACACGGATTTTAACAGGGATAGCGTTTACTGGTCACGAGCCTCAAGCTAGCCCTTTCTGGAATCGGTGCTCACTGTTTGAAGTGGCTTTACACTCGTAGGGCTCGACAATCGAAATAATGTTTCCACAGACCTCCCTTTCATAACAACGAACAACATTAAAAGGCAGCGCGCATTATACATGAGGAGCGAGCTGTAACAGAAACTCAAAAACGGTCTTGGTCCATTCTACCCTTGTTCATCCTTGGTATACAGAAGAAGTCATTCCTTAATTCCTCCCCGCCAGCGCAGCAAGAAAAGAACCAACTTGATTGCAATTCCAATACTCAGTGGCGCCTGGGTGTGCCTGGGTACGCCTACACTGCCTGAATCACAATGACGACTAGTTCAATACAAGACCGGACGGCGGAGTTCAGGGCGGTTCTAGCACAGGCGCAGAAAAACAGAAACTCCACCAGGGTTGGCGCTCAGCGGCAGTCGCTGTTGACAGATGCCCAAAGACGAGCAGCTAATGGGTCCCCAAATGGTGAAACCAAGGGCCCAAGAAGAGGCGCAAGGTCGGAATTCGCACGGAAAGCAGCCGAGATTGGGCGTGGCATAACAGGGACGATGGAGAAGCTGGAAAGGCTGGCACAGTGTATGTCATACCGGCTTCTTGTCTCTACAAGCAAAGTCAGAAGAAAATCATTAACCATTGGTCTTTATGGCTCGGATATTTACTGATGTAGAGTGGGAGACACAGTAGCCAAAAGGAAAACATTGTTTGACGATAGACCTGTCGAAATCGCCGAACTTACATATGTCATTAAGCAAGATCTCTCGTCTCTCAACTCCAGTATATCATCCCTGCAATCACTTTCGAAATCGCAACAATCCCAAATCTCGCGAAATACCAGTGCCGAGCAAGAAGGAGAACACAACAAAAATGCATGTATCTCACAGAACCTTAGGAGCAGCCAACTAATAGTCGATTAGGTGGTCGTTCTACTACAAGGCAAGCTCGCCGACGTAGGCGTAAATTTCAAAGAAGTCCTAGAAGTCCGCACGAAAAACATCCAGGCATCCCGTTCACGAACAGAAAACTTCGTTTCCTCAGTGTCATCCCATTCACAACCCTCGCTTGACGCTCAGCAGTCTGCATCTCCCCTATACAATACCCCTACAAAGTCTCGAACACCACAGCCTGGCTACCAGAATCCTAATCCGGACGTTCTTAATCTCGATCCTTCGTCTTCTTCAGCACTTACCCATGGTCCGCAATCGGATCAACAGCTATTGATGATGGAGGAGGCCCAGCCGACAAATACATACATAAATATGCGAGGGGAGGCAATAGACGTTATTGAGCGCACTATAAACGAACTTGGAAGCGTATTCGGTCAACTAGCAGCTATGGTGTCGGAACAGGGGTAAGAGGTTTCTCCCTAAAGAGAAACACTTCACTAACATGGATCTAGTGAGATGGTACAGAGAATAGACGCCAACACCGAAGATGTTGTCGACAACGTTGATGGGGCGCAACGCGAATTAATGAAGTACTGGTCAAGAGTATCTGGCAATAGATGGCTTGTTGCTAAGATGTTTGGCGTTTTGATGGTAATCAAATTTTGCTCTCAATATGTACTTTGAAATACTAATACTGAAGCCAGATATTCTTCCTCCTATGGGTTCTCATTGCAGGCTGAAGCGGGTTAGCGGGCATACTTCGCGACTGCATTTCCAGGGGCGTTAATCTTACATATGCATCACCCAGAAGCGGTTTGTACCATTATTGTATTGTTCGTCGCCTGGAAATAGATCTATGGCATGTTATTATCGGTACCATAGGGATTCCAACCTCGTGCGTTCACCTATTCTCACTTTCCATGATTCCGTCTGAACATCAACTAATTTATATCACTTCCTGTAAATTAAAACCGGGGTGGATATCCTTCACGGAAAATGGACACGCTGATGGTCTAATATTTCTATGAGCTGATATGATCCCAAGTCTCTACACGACCCTCCACATGTACCACCACCTCAACCCCTTGACAAATTATCCCTTTAGAAACATCTCTTTTAGGCCAAGCTACCAAAGCGCAACCGATTGTGAGCCCATCCAACTGACTGATTATCGACTTTTTCGAGCCCGTCTCTTCCAGTGCATTTGGATATGGATCTCAATCTTCCATATCCAATTCACAATCCTTCACATCTGCAGGCAGCAACCCAATTCACCAGGAACCCGTTCACTGCGTCCTATAAGAACCCCAATTCCCCCCCAGAAGTGCCTTCTTTTCGACACATCCGTCCGCCTAATTTTGGCGATTTAAAGGTCGAGGGGTTTAAGTGCGCTTTGGGTTGAGTGGACAATTTATTCTACTTTCTACTATTATCTTTTCTTGTGACTTCTATCTAGAGTTGTGCTTTCCGGAAAATCGTGTCTCGGATTAAGCATGTCTATCTTTGATTTTCTGCCATCTGGAGATCTTTGAACTGGAAAGCTGATCTTGCCTGAGAGACTTTTTCCAAATGATATCTCTTCGAAGTCCACGATTTCATTGTTTTAAACCTAAAAAAACGTCTTAATTCAAGAGCTTCTTCCATATAGTGTCATACCGCCTTAGTCTCCTCTGTCTACTATATACTTTGACCCTAAATCTCTAAATCGCGGCTGCGCAGTCCCAGCCCTTTTGCGCCCACCTCACGGCAAAATTACCCGCTGTGTTCACTCTCACTTCCTGAGACGACCAAGCGTCATATTCGCCTCACTTGCACGCTTTGACACGTGTATTTTTCCTCGTTGTATATATTATACATGCAGGTGCTGCGTTGTTTACCAATGATTTTGAATCACTGCTATTCGGCTTCTCGCTTAACTAGGGCTTGTGGATCTTGGCTGAATCGTAGCTCGGGGCTCACCACCACAGTGTTTACGTGTTATACATGGCATACTGTATACTATGTGTTTTCCATTGATGAGCGTGACAAGAATGGGTTGAGAGACGGCAGACTACACTTATTCCACGCTACGGCGTTGGAGTTAGGAGAAGAGCTCCAAATCACTGTCGCAGATGCCGCTTAACACTGATGGTACTGTAGCTTTGGTAAGCTGAATTTCCCTTTCATGTTCTAGGCTGTGAGCTTACTAGTACCAGGTTTACGTGTGTTATCCATCCAAGGCCATTGCTGTGTTGTATTGCTCTTTCGTGTGTAGCTCTTCTCTACTGGTCGCGAATCAAGCCCTCAATACCTGTTCTATGGTGAGTGCTTCCTAAGCAATTTGTTTTTATCAAGTAGACCCATGACTAATACAGCCTTACAGGTTCTCTGCTTCGTTTACGAATCTCGGTCTCATATTGGCTAACTCTGACCTCAGAGTATTTCCTCGCCCTGTCTCGAAGAGACTCAGCCTCGTCACCGCTGGAGCCTTCTTACTAGTAATTCCAGGATTTGTTTCGTTGAGCAAAACCGCCCGGACAACTAGTGCCGCGTCCTACTCTCTAGGCAATGTCTCCTTCCATACATCAACCACTGAAAGCCAACCATTGCTCGGCCATAATACGTTGGAGACACAACATAAGCCCTGTGAGGACTGAACAGCGGCCAAGATATACAAGGTGTACCTGTTATATGAGACTGGGTCCAGGAATATCGACTTGCTACTCTCAATGATCCCGGAACCATCGCATGACCTGCCTTTACCCCGAGAAAGAATCGTTGAAGTTACTCTATTTCGAGTTTTACCATCACTATCACCATCACTTTCTCGTGCGGCCTATCCGACCGCAAAAAAACTAAGTAGATCTATCACAGACAGATGAAGTTCACACGCATGGTTCCAACCCTCTGTGGGCTCAGGTCAGGCTCTACATCTGGATTGGCGGCCCTGTCATCGTTGCTAGCTAGAAGCGCAGCAAGCCCCTCAGCACCCAATTCGATTCGCTTTTTGCTAAAATGTTCCTCCTATCATGGTATTTTGGAGAATCGATTACCTAGCCCCTGAAGGTGGAAATGACCCCTAAATTCAGCACTCGACATAATCTGAAACTTACTCACTTCAGGGGGGAGGATGTGCTTCCGGTACTGGAACATCAAACTCGAGGGAGCCAAATGAAGAACGTGGATGAGCACTTTATGGTTTATATGGCAGAAAAGGGGCCAGGAGACTGCAACCATTTTTACGATTCTGGCGGAAGTATCGCCAGGACTGCCATCTAAATTTGATGATCAGGCACTGGAAGCTTCAACTGAACGAGGTATCGAAATAACTCTTTCGAGAAAAAGCTCTACAGAACGATACTACATGTGTTAAAAAAATTATCAAATAGAGTTCTGGAACAAACTACCTACAGCTTCATACACACGGACTTCATTTGGAACAGGGTTGATCAATGATGCTACAGACCTTGACGAACCCTTTAGATGGATATCCAGGAAACGTAGTAGTGCAACACCGAGCAGACCATGGCTATGTGTTATGCATGAGCCAGGACAACGCTCTGATTGGCATGGACAGATACACAAGCTTACAACCAAAAAGAAAACAACGGAGCGGTCTTTTACCGACTAATGAGATCTGACGTATAATGCAAAGTGGTAGTAGTTCCGGGAAGAGTACGGACGGAGGTGCAACAATGAGTAGATCAGCGTGCTGCAATGCTCGACAAGAATAGCTGGCTGCAGTGGCTGAGACGGCATGGACAATTTGTAAGATCTGGCTTGGGGAGGACAGACGTTCTGGGGGGAAGAGTTGATGAAGAAGCCACGCAATTGATAACCAAGGATTCTCCAAAGGAACGAATTACAAACAACGCAGCAAGTCATTGACTAGCTACCTATTCGTCGCCCTGATCAACGAGCTACTTTACCGCCTTTCTCGAAAAGCACGACAAGACCATCATCGAGACCTTTAACATCTCTTGGCCCCGTCTCAACGCCAATCTTGGTACTCTGTGCCAGAGGCTATTAGAAAAATTCGAAAGGCTAGAGCGAAGATTAGGGCGTACAAGGCAGCCGTGAATGAGGCGATCTATTCAATGAGACTACAGCCATTGCTGAACCTTTCATACAATTTGATACGGAAATAACATGTTGGTCCTGGGAGGTTGTAAGGAGACTCATAACGGTTACTTACTTGCGTACTCCAGCGGGTTTAGAATGAATGTGCTCGCAACGACTCAGCCTGCGAGGTGGGGGAGAAGGTGAGGAACGTAATCAAAGACAGAAATTTAAAAAGTTTGGATAAGAGGAAGACTGACAGCCTTCATAATAGAAGGGAGATGAGTACTCATCCGAGATGTGCCAGGGATCTTCGATACCAAAACGAGGCGGCCATTTCCAACTGGGAGCTACCAGATCCCCGATGAGTAGAGTGACGGGCGTAATTTTTGTAATGTGTCGTTTAACATTGTGTTTATGTATGTCAATGAAGAGCAGACATGTGACTTGCGCAGGTTGTCATCAAGCAAACTGCGCACATACCCACCGAGACAACCTGCAAAGTACTTTTGCAGAGCACCTCATAAAGCACGTTAAAATACGATAACAATGTAAGAACTCGCGATTAGAACCGTTGCGATACCTTGGTAAGTACGTTAGCGTGTGTGCCTTGCAAAGTGCAGATCCAGGACTATGCGAAGGATATGCAAACACCTTTCCATTTGTTTTCATTACTTGAAAAAAAAAGATCTTAGGTAGCAGAAACTTCCAAGGCAACTCTCCATAGCAGATCCATACATCGCGGACGACGTCACGCAAAACACGACACACAAGGTCAGTCTTGTCTTCTGAAAGAAAAAAAGTGTCGGCTTGGTGAGACACGGAAAGAAAGCGATGATCCCATTGAACTCCTCTCCCGATTCGTGGAATTCCTACATGACAGACGATTTTCATCTTGAGCAAAACACGCAATAGCCACAGCTCATAGACCACAAAACACCAAACTAACTAAAACGAGTCCTGAAAAAGGGCCCGTGCCTCATCGACGATACCGCACAACCAGCAATCACATCAGCATAAAACCCACCATAGTCATTGTCAAGAGAGCCAGAGCGAGCGGAACGCGAAACCCTGCAGCAAGTGACAGTGACAGCTTAGCCGCAGCTGCCGGGCCCATAGTCTTCTTGGCCTTGTCAAAATAGTAGCAAGCCGTCGGGAGATCGAAAGATTTGTTCTGCTCGAAATGCTGGGCCCCCGACAGCTTGGCGCCTAGGAAGTGGGCCGTCTCATTGAAAATCTCTATGGCGTCGAACCCGATCGATGGCACGAGGAGGGTGGCATTCCGGAAGACTTGATCGGTCGGTGTGGATGCCGGAGCGGAATCGCAGTTGGAGGTCACGTTATGGACTTGCTTGATCTCGACGTCGAGTTTTGGGATGTCGAGGTCGACAGTGAGTTGGACGGAAGCGTCGGCGATGAGTGCGTTGATGGCTACGACAAATACGACTGATGGACGGAAGGAGAGCTCGAAGTCGATGTTTAGGTCGCTGCGGGTTGAATTGAAGGGAGTTGGGGTCAGGGTTGATTGGTTGCTGCAGCTATTGTCAGGCTTTACGGAATGCTGGTCGTGTCATTGGGAGTGCTTACAATCCAAGAGATGTGGACTTCTCAATGTCACTTAGATCAACGATGATCTCAGATCCACGGGGAACCTGTTTGATGGTAAATTCGTGTGCTCATCAAAGTATACTCACTTTATCTCTTACCGATAAATTGAAGCCGTAGGTGAGGTTGACATCATTCGTAGTATTGACCCATCCATGGATTTCTGTATTTAAAGTAGCCGAAAGTGTGAGAATGCCGATCTATTTGATTAAGTTAAGATGGTTTTTTGGAAGCTTCAGCAAGAGGCTTACTGTTCTCGACAATGTCTTTGTAAATGGAATTGGCACATTAATTTCATTGTGAGGGGAGGACGCGTTCAAGTCAATGGTTAATTCGAAAAAGGCATCAAAGTTGTCAAATGTAGCGGCAACCCAGTGGTCTTTGAAGCTGAAGTTGGAGGGGATTGTTAGGACATCGGGGGGAGGCTTGATGTAGTCGAGCAAGATATTGCCACCGCCAGAAAGGCTAACGTTGCCAGTGATTGCGCAATTAATGCAGTCGATGGTAAAATCAGTGGTCCTGAGAGATTTTTAAACACTTTAATTCCCACTAAGAAGCTAAACTTTTCTGACTTACGTGGTTGAGTTCACGTCCCCTACGTGTACGCTAGGGGGAAAAATCTGCCCATCAAGAGTGATATTGAAGGATTCGGTGAACTCATTTGGAGGTTTGGAAGTCGTAGATGCTGGAGCAGTGGTGCTGGTCGTCGCTGCTGATAGAGCAGCTGACTGAGTGACCTGTCTTTGATAGAGAGCAACACCTTTCGGTCCTCCATGCGCAGAGATGCAAGGCGTGAGCGCAGCTGCCGACAGGAGGAGAATTAAATTCAAATGCATAGCTATGAGCGAGGAGGAGCAGCGTTAATGCCCGATTTGTATTCTCACGTTCGTTCGACAAGAATGTAGCGTAGGCTTCAATAGCAACAAGGAAGACAGCGATCGAAGCTTTTAATAATCACACTGACTGCTGAAAGTGAAGGGGCGCTGGCCTTTTCAGTCTTGAGTCTCTCCCTATCTGCATGATTCTCTGACTAGTCGGCGGCGTCAAGAAGCATTGCACACCACCAGTGAGGCTCACGACGGCCAAATTGGCCAGTAAGGAGAGCATGGCGTTCCAAGAATACAACGTGTCAGTCTAGATTGCGAAAGACGCATGGGGGCGGTACACTCGGAAAACAGCAATGTAGGCTTAAGCCTTGTGGTGAACCAATTGTATAAATTGTGTCTCTTAGCCTTTCTGTAATCATGTTGCATAAACGTCCATCTTTGGCGGTGTAATGCATTAGCGCGACTAACGGCAAGCTTCAGCAAGACGCTTGAGAAGTTATCGGAGTCCACTCCGGCAAAGGGTCTTGAACGAGTCTTATGCATGCGCCTTATGGTTAAGAAGTGTGGGGACGATGAGGCTGAGAGGCTCTTGAGCCTAAGAAGTACTTCCTCAGACAGTCTTTCGAGTCTAATGACAAGTGAGAGTGACGACATTGGCCATCTCTGAAGAATAGTCGTTTGCATACTCTGAGTCACAGCGAAGACTGCCGTTCAACGGCAAGGTGTTACTTGAGTGTTCGATGATGGTTTTGATCCATAGTTTAAGGGCGAGGCTGAAGGATTCCATCGAAGCGGGGCTCGGGCCACACTTACAGTAATGTTGATGCACGGTCTAAATTTCATCACATCAAATTGAATAACCAAAATGCGCGTCGAGCAGTAACTGCTCTTTGTCTGTTCATGTGAGCTCAGCCTCGAGAGTCCAGTGGCTCCACTTCACGAGGCTTCCGCGAAACTGCGTAGGACACATGCATTACATATATAGAACACGCTCCTCCCTTTACTGGACAGAGTCATTAAATTTCTGGGGAATGTTTTAGTCTTTCTCATTTCTGGCTGTGGTTTCATTTTTAATACCTGCTTCGTCTTCATATCTTCGTTGCTCTACCTATCACATTCTGATCTTGTAAACATCCTTCCACGATCTCCTTGAGCCACTTTTAACAATCCGATTTTCCAAACCCATCTGTGCAACTGTTCCTTGACGAACTATGGCTAGTAACCGAATCGTCGACAAAGTACTTTTAGTCACAACTCAATAGGCCTCCCAGCGATTTGTACTCGAAGCAGCGACCGAGACACAAACGTTTAAACGATCCGAGGCACAGGTTAACGCAGCCAAATCCAGGATAATCGGTATTGTCCAGAATAGTGATAAGCTCTTGCCCACGAATACGGCGAAAGCCGTTGTGCGGTGGGTCTTTAATAAGGGTACTAGACACAGACACAGTACTGATCTTAGATGAAGCGAGTTTGAACATGGAGCCGACAACCATATCGACGTAGTTTGCCTTGACAAGGACGAAAAATACATCAAGACCGAGCATATCGTACCAAATAAAGGCAAATGGGATACTGTTGTAGGCGGGCATGAGCAATGGAGATGTTGAGACTGCGTTGATTTTCTTTAGTTTCGTGTCTGGGGTACTATTGAGAGCATGTCTCTCAGCTCGAATAAGGCGGAATGGAGAGGCATTTTGAGATGCCTTGGGAAGACCTAGTGGAACGAAAGCGGGAAATCAGCGTCGGCGGAGGAGTATGACACCATGTTGCGGGTGACCTGTGCAAAATTAGCTGTTGCGCCAAACCTCTTGGATGAAGGAAGGTGCTTACAATCGAATGGCTGAATTTTTGTGCATTTTTTCCGCTGAACCTGAGATGGGAATGCAAGATGTTAATCCACCACGCCCGAAAGCCATTGGTCCTGCAGAAGCTCTTGGGGTGAGGGTCGATCTCTCGGGTCAAGCTTCATAAATTTATCGAGGAAACTCAAGGTCTCCTTACTCATGTGAGTAGCAAGTGTATTTCTGTGTTTCATTCTACCTCCTCTTTGAATAACAAGCCTCTCGATACCATCAAGGACTCCCATTGTGATGTCGTCCGAAAGTTCCACATATTTGTTAGGGAAAGGTCCAAAATAAGCACATTGGAGCGTAAGGATCATAACGTGATATATCTCGTCCTTCTCATCCACCCCAAGTGGACTAAACATTCTTGCTCCGGTAAGTCCCCACATTATCTACGCATAAAGTCAGGAGACTTGTCTTATGTGTTAATTAACGGTCGTGGTTGCCACTTACCAGCGTACCAAGAGCCCATAGATCCACCTTTGTCGTCCAAGGCAGTCCGAATAACCCTTCTGGTGCGCGATAAGTAGGATGAGTGAAGGGATGGTCTGTAGTCGGCTCTATTCTGACAGAATCACCCAAGTCGATCAGTTTGATTCTGCTGAATTTACCATGCTGGTCGAAATCGACAACAATGTTGTCGGATTTGATATCTGTAGTCCGGCTTTAATAACAATTTGGAGGCTGAGAACTCATGGAGAGGTTCGGTTTCATAGCATACCTGTATGTGCCATGTTCTTCTCATGCATTGTCGCCAGTCCCTTAAGCACGACGCTGGTCACCTTTTTGACCTCCTCTTCCTCAAGCCTCCGCTGAGGCCGCGTGTACAATACGTTGTGGAGGTTGTCGGCAAGATATTCATATACGATGATCTTCTGATCCGGAATCACATTGACTAATTGTCGAAAGGAGCCGTGGCCACGAAGATATCCGTCAAGGGGGTTAACTTCGGCGTTGAAAGATTGGTTGTTATGGGCTTCTTTGAGAATTACGCGCTGTTGATCATTGCTATCGCACATTAGCAAAGACGTCAAAACATGTAGGTTGCCTCTGGCTGAGCTTCGTACCTTTGTCCAAGCCAGACATTTGGACAATCATTTCTGACCAGCCGAAGGACCGTGTACGTAGCTTTTCGCCAATTGCCACGAAGAACGAGATTGGGCTGCAGAAAAGACATGGCAGCTACGCTTCAGAAAATTTAAGAAGACTGCTATGTTTTATAGAAAGCTGCTCTCCTACCCAGCTTGAGTTAAATCCGCATGGGAAATAGAATGTGATAAGTCAAGCCGTTGTGGCGGAATCTAAGCCACCACTAGCCACGGCAAGTATAAGGTCCCTCTGCCGCTTGCAAGCGCTATGTCAGAGGCCTATGAGAAGCGCCATTAAACCACAGGGACAGCACATCGATTGCTGAATGGGTGACAGATCAAGCAGCCACGTTACCGCACAAGGTATCGAAGATTCTAGGCACGCCTATCATAGCATTGATTGCAATATCTCCAGGGTTCTATCTATCTCCCTTAGAGCCTTGGAGACCAAGCTCCTCCGTACGCTTCTTGATCCACTCAATCGGCGCCTTCATCTTCCCGATCTCCTCCAAACCAATTTGGAAGTCAAATTCCTGTTTCAATTCCGGATTCTGCCGGAGATGTTCATCGTGATCCTCGTTCCTAGCTGGAGGTTCCCCATCTGGCTCTGTTAGGACGGGATTTTGCAACTCTCTCTGCTTTCTTTTGCGAGTCTTTCTCTCAACCCTCTTCCCATCTTCTTTCGCCTGTTCCTCAAAATTACGCCTCGCCTCCTTCGTTGCCTCTATCTCCTCCTTTATTCCGTTTATCTCCGCCAGTATTTCACTCATATCCATTTCTTTTTTTCTTAGCAGATCGGCCACCTTCTTTCGGCTCTCATTTCCCCCCGACGCCTCACTACTAATTCGTTTGCGTGGTCCTTTCTTAGGGATTTGGAGTTGAGACATATCTGCTGAGCTTGCTCGTGGATTGATGCCTTAACTGGCAATGGTCCTTTTGCTTTCCGTCAATCAGATCTTCTACTGACACTGGAATATTTCAGGCAGAATAAGGCTCGGTCTGACAAGGCTGCGCTCCTCTCAGCTAGCTCACCTCGACTCACGACTTTCTGACGATGCGACAAAAATTCGGGAGGGGACATTGTTGGGGGTGCGGAAGTTAATGCTCTGCACGTAGCGATGTGTAATCTAATACTCTTTCGTCGAAACTCGCCATGGAACCACGCGACAACCATATCTGCATATCCGCCTCCGTCGTGCCGGTCTGGAAAGCGAACCTCCGCACCAAGTACGCGACGATCAAGTACAGCTCCATGTACGCGAGATTAGAGACCACAAGTCAGCCAAGTGAACAAACCGCTCCCACACCCGTTACAAACCCTCTCGGGCGTAGGTTGCGCCACGAGAATCTACTCCGCTCCCTCCCCCCCCTCCCTCCCTCCCGTAACGCCTGGAGGGATGGTAGGTTACTTACTTGATCCCGTGACATCCGCGTCCCCATTGTCGAGCCAGCGCTCGGGGCCCAACGTGCGCGGCGAAGGGAAGATGTCGGGGTTGTAGTGCAGGTGGTGGATAACCATGCCGACGCGGGTGCCGGCGGGGAGAAACCGCTCATCAGGGAGGATGGCGCCACAGGGGGGCCAGAGACGGGGGGTGAGCGACGCTCTGATGGGGCGTCCAGCTGCGTAGAGCTCGTCGAAACGCTGACAGCAGAAGTTAATTTCCTTCATGAGCATAGTCTTCAGCTTAATAATGCACTGACGAAAGAAGAGAAATTCTAAAACATGCGGCGGCGCTTATGCTTGACAGAATCTATCTCCGCGACGATACTTGAGGGCGCGCCGAGATTTTGTGCATTGCTGAGTCTTTGTAGTATTTTTCATGTTCGAGGCGTAGAGCTGGTGAAAGTACCTTAGCGATGATCAGGCTTACCTTGGACCCCGCCCTCTGTGCTGTTGCCTTCAGCCTCTCTGGCCTCACGACTTTTCTCCCCCACTTTTGGTTTTTCTTAGTCGCATTGAACGCGGTTCAAGCTCGCACTCATGGATCCCGCCACGGCATTTGGCTTAGTTGCCAGTATCATTACCATCATCCAGGTTGGCATTAAGACCGCCTCGGAGGTCAAAGATGTGTACCAGTCAGAAACCGGCGCTCAAAAGCGCAACAATGTTCTAGAGCAGACCGCAAACAAATTGGACTCCACGTGCGGCCAACTTCGGTCATGCTTAAGCAGTACACAAGATGGACAGCGCCTTTCTCCAGCAGAAAGCGAATTGCGCGACATCGCTTTGAAATGCACCGGATCTGCGAAAAAGTTGAACGATCTTCTCGAGAAATTGAAAGCGAAGCCACGGAAGAGAGATGCCCTGTTCAAGACTATCAAAGCAAAGTGGAAGCAGAATGAAGTCGACGAATTGCAGAGAGAAGTCGATGAATACCAAAAGGCGCTCAACACGCGTATGTTGACCGATTTGAGATTAGAATTGAGTGAAACCCAATTTCAGAAGCAAAAGAGCGCTTTCAGTGAGGCAAAAGTCCTGAGAGATGCGCTCTGGTTCCCTCAGATGCACCATCGCCATCAGCAAATTACAGAAGCATACCCTGGAACCTTCCATTGGATCTTCAGGCATGCTAAGGAGGCTGAAAAAGCGTGGGACTGCTTCGTATGTTGGCTCCAGAATGGCGAAGGTCTCTATTGGATTAACGGAAAAGCGGGATCGGGCAAGTCTACCCTCATGAACTATACCAGCTATGACCCCAAAACCCGGGGCTATTTGAAAGCTTGGTCAGAAGATACTCCCCTCATCATTGCAAAAGTTTTCTTCTGGAATAGCGGTTCAGCTCTCGAAAAGTCACAGCAAGGTCTCCTTCGCACACTCCTCTACCAGGTTTTGAAGGAGAGCCCAGAACTGGCGTCGACGTTATTTCCTTCTTGCCAATCTGCTCAGATGGCTTCTCTTCGTGACGCAGACTCCCGCGATTCTTACTGGACAGAAAAGGAGCTTATAAGCGCATTGGAGCAATTAGTGTCTGTCTCAAGTATCTCACAACGCTTCTGTTTCTTCATTGATGGCCTTGACGAGTTTGATGGTGACTATGAACTACTTGTTAGTCTATTACAACGACTGTGCTCCGCACAGCACATCAAAATCTGCGTCGCAAGCCGGCCTGTTCCCGCGTTTAAGGATGCTTTTGCTGACAGCCCAAGCCTCGAATTGCAAGACCTTACCGCCGTCGATATGCGGGAGTACGTCAGCAAAAGACTTGAAAGAAACCCAAGAGGTAAGAAGCTTGCCATAGATGAGGCAAGTTCTTACAGCAGTCTCGTCGAGGATATCTTGCGCAAAGCGTCTGGAGTTTTCCTTTGGGTGAGGCTTGTTGTCGACAGATTGTTAAAGGATTTAGACAACAGAGATACAATAGAATTTTTGAAAGCAAGACTCGACGAATTACCGGGTGACCTTACACAGCTATTCCGTAGTATGATGGGGTCTTTTGATCCGAAGCATCAGGAAGAGGCAGCAAGGAGTTTTCGAACCGTCTTTGCAGCACCCAATCCACGCAACTCAAAATTTGCCCCAACGCTGTCAATCCTGGACCTCTTCTTTGCTGAGGAGGCTACTGTCGCTAGTGCTTTGACTCATTCGGGTGGTAAAACTGATTGGAAGCAATTAGAAACTAGGTAAGGCTTACCAGTTATAGTAACGCAAGGAATCTTTCGGGTCGTTGAGTAGTTTCATCAGATGGTATCCTGCAATGGAAACCGACTAATACGGCGCCTATGGAATACGGGAAAGAATAAGAATAACAATATTATCTACAGAGTATTGGACTTTGAGTGCCGAATAGCGTCCACGTGCTGTGGGCTTATCGAATTCATCCATGGCCATGGAGACTATGAAGGAGATTGGATTGGGCAGATTGTCCCACAGGCTTCAAAGCTCGTTCACACCATACCGCGTCTCCTACATCGATCTGTCAAAGAATTTCTAGAAGAGCAGGATGCTCTACCAGGTATTTCATCACGTGGTGGCTAAAACAACAGGAGCATTCATTGGTTAACATCTCACAGCGTTTTCCTCTGAGGTAACATACTCGGACCATGAAAGACTTCTCGCAGCGCGAGTCATTACAATGAAGACAATCCTCGAGCCAGGACTCCAGAAAGAAGCAATTAACGATCTGGCAGATTACTGCCTTTGCATCGCACAGCATATGGAAGAACAGACCCAGCAAACCAACACTGTACTGTTAGACGAGACTAGATAATCGCAGCTGCATGGCGTGCGCGAGAGCGACGGGTCACCAAACTTGGTATTCGCCGGACAACCGTCACAGCAATGATATTATAACGACTATGACATGTGCAGGCATTGACGGCACGGGCAAAACCGCCGAGTTTCAACAATTCGACTTAGCGACAGAGCTCGATTTCGTATCATATGCGATAGTTTTTGAGCTCTTCCTGTATGCGAGAGCGAAAGTTTCAGAGGATCCATCACTATCTCAAAAATCCGACAGAATGCCGGTACTGCACGCCATGCACTGTGGAGCTCATCCAGGGTTACTGGAGAGATTTTCCAAACCTTCGTGGCACAGTCTCCTGCGAACTTTGTTTGATCAGGGCGCTGATCCTAACTTTGAGTACAAGGGAAAACGGCATGGAGGTGAGTTCAACCTTCTCATCAATGCAGCCCATAATGTACATGACTTGGCTGTCATTCGGCCGATACTTCGCCATTCCCAAACACCGCCAATTACCGAAGGAAGAAAACACTTCTTGGTGCCCTCTTCAATGAGCTCATTCTAGCAAGTTGCCTCTGGAAGGGTCCTCATTTTACTGCTCATAAAGGACCTACGCTAATAGTCCTGTTTCAAGGCTCCGCCTTGACGTACAGGGGATAGAGGAAATGAGTGCTTCGTCTTTCGCAATAATCCCAGAAGAGTTTGGGTTATTCCTCGACCATGGAGCCAATTGTAACCAAACTTTTGACTACTGCGGTATACAAGGTGAGTGCAGGAATCATAGGTTCTATGATGTGCACGTGCAAGTTGTATTGCCCGTAAAAGAGTCGTAACATATGTTGACCAATGATATGAATAATGAACAAATGGCTTCTGTGCTGATGATATCATTAATAGTTTTGAGTCATTCGAAGGTTAGAAGAAGTGCAGATCATTCCTCCAATAATAGCGAGCACCTCTACTCGATGCTTCAAGGGGTCATAACGGATCGAATGACCCAACTAGAAACAAGCGAGACCGAGAAAGCAACAACGGACGGCGAAGATCTCGACATGATAGTATGGGCGTGCTTCGCCCGTGTATATACGCAAGACGAGTCAAAGTCAGGCAAAACCGATGCCAATGTAGCAGAGATAGCCGGCTCGGATCAATCAATCTCTGCTCGACCAAGATGGCGGATTTCTCTACTTTACTGGGCGACTCACTGTGCTTTAGAAACAGCAGATGCCCAAGAATTCCGTCACCGCCTTGAGGAAGGAGGGGCCACACTGCAAGAGCCTTTCATCGTCAAGCTGTTTACGTGGAAATATAGATTGGATCATTTCGAAGGAATCGTCTCAAAGGTCCTGAACAGGGAAGAAAGTACGCGATTTACAAAAGCCTGGAGGCAAGCGTTTCCGAACTACACCATCCCCCTCTTCCCCCGATTGATCAACGCAATGCTTATGATCCTTCACAATGGACGATTTCTCCGCAACGACGGGCCTCTCCGCGCTAACGAGCTCCTTCGTGCTGGCAAAATCATTTCTGATAGCTTCGGGCGTCGTAAAGCTCCTAACGTCGGTATGGTTCTTCGCACGGCTGAGCGACTTCATGACGTCGGCTTCTTGAGCAGCGAAGGGCTGTTGTGGGCCACCCAGATCCTTCGTATGGGCAGGCTTTTTTGGGACAATGGGCTCATTTCCACGGACTCGCTGTTAACCACGCAGCCGCTCCTTACCGCGGGCGTCAGCTCCAGCACCGAAGCGGTCCTTCGCGGAGCAGAAATCATTCGTGACAACGGCTGGATTGGTGACCTAAGCCTCCTTTCCAGCAGCGCATTGGCTTCAAACGGCCAGCCGCTTTTCACTAATGAGTTCCCGCAGGCTTACGATCTCTTCTGCGATAATGGGGTCAATCTGCATGGCCCTTCAAAGGCATGTACATTCATGTAGAGAATGGGCCAGCTTTGTGAGCCATGCTCGCCGATTAAAAAAAGAAAAGCCCGCACACCCGTACCGATCGTCAATGTGTATTTTCCGTATATCGTAGCCTTTCCGGAGATAGCTGAAGAAAGTTAAGGCTTTTTCAATAGCCTGAGTACAAGGAAGAAAAACGAGATAAGGATAAAACTCATTATTTGCTTCCTTGGAAAATCGCTGCCCGTCTTTTGAGTCTGGACATCTTTAGATGGATGTGCGTTGGTGCAGTTGATTAAGTACATGGAAAGGCATTTGATGAAGCACGAAAACCGTCTCCAGCAGTTGCGTTCATATATTGACGGGATGATACGCTATTACAGTACCCCGCACTAAGTCTTCGCTAAAATCGTGTATATAGGGCACGAACATGTTTAAAACATGTTTTTTGACTACCTTCTTTAGGCTAGCTCAAAGCGTGTTTTATACACGCTTTTTGATGAGGTTTAAAACACAGGGGTTATATTTAGGTAGCCACTACAGAAACACCACCTAACACTGCTGGCACACCACCCACCACACTGCTGGCACACCACCCCCCTGCACTAAGCCTAATAGGTTAATTTCCAGGGTCCAGTGACCCCGTAAACAAACAACATCAACAAGATTAAAGGAAGGCCATGGGATATACATAGTTTTGCGCCTGTCTACCACCAAATTCAATGTATTTTCTCGCCGATCTCCCAATGCAAATTCAAACCTGAAACATATCTTTTGCATGCTCAGAATCGACTTTTATTTCTCTAAATTACATCTGAAAACTGCTCATGTAGGAGGCCGGAACATCGCCAATTTGACCCTCTGCAATGCCCCCTCGAGCACCTCCTCGTCCACCTCGCTGCCGCCGCCCGAGGCGGCTTTGTGCACAGCCAGTGACGATGTGTATCCTCCAGCTTCAACACTCCACCGCCGGCTCTATCGTACAGTCGCTCCTGTATCTTATGCGCACATGACAGCCTTGAGGTGAACGCAAATGCAGGAGGTGAGGAGGAGAAGAAGGATGGCGACGGCGGCGGGGATGTAAACAACAAACGCGGTGAACCCTGGAAATTACCATATTAGGGTTAGTGCAAGGGGGTGGTGTGCCAGTAGTGTGGTGGGTGGTGTGCCAGCAGTGTTAGGTGGTGTTTCTGTAGTGGCTACCTATATTTATAGTAGCAAATTAATAGAGGGGTTAATTTGCCTGCAGGTTGACCCCTTCACCATGTAAAGGAAGCTTCACAAGCACCTGACCGTCGCTATTCAAATACTCGTTGAGGGTATTCTCGCTCGAAGGATTTAGCCTGGCCATAGCAATTTCCTCCTGCAATAGTCTATCCTCCATTTCACATAGCTCCTCCTCATCAATTTCAACGCTCTGTGTATAGCGAAGCTTCCTTTTTAGGTCCTTCGACCGATTAAGCGTTCGTTCCGGCCATATGACAGTGACGGCACTGAACAGTAGTAAGCCTTCCAGGTACGATTATCTGCTGGAAGTTATCGACGACGAGCTGGTTCAAAGGCCTACCGCCACGTTGCGGAGGCATTGCTGGAGGTAGAGAGGTAGGGGTCTGCAAGCAGGTTAGCTAGTAGAACTGACGACAGCGAGGGGTCAACAGCAAGGTGAACCTTCCTATCATAATCCATGTCTAGCTTACATAATAAAAAACCAAAAAAGCGAAGTAAAAAAGCCGCTAAGAGGTATTATACATGCTTTTTGTAGAAAAAGCGGTTTTATTCGTGCCCTACGTGTATAGCTATTGAATTTGACTTAAGTTTATCCCTTTAACCACTGTTTGCCTTCGGTTAATTTTTAAGGTTGACCCTAATCAGATATGGTAAGGCTAGATCAAAAAGGTTATTTTTTGTAAATAGAAACAATGTCAACAAAGCCCCCTATTGTTCTGGCCCACCTCGATAATGCCTTCCTGCGACGTAGTACCTGATTCAACTGATTTAGGAACTGACCGTCCTAATCTGCGTCCTATCACTGTTATAGGCGATCGATTTGAGTTTATTCAGATATCTTCAAACGTCAGTTGAGTGACCACTACATGGGGGCTGTTGATCAGGCTGATGAGTTATGATCCTTCTATGCATACAATCGTCGATGTAGATCAGAAGAACATAAAGCCTTGTACGAGTTCTTGATTGAAATCAGCGTTATCAATGCCTACAAACTCTCTTTGCATTCAGAGATTTCAGCTAAATACACTGTTCATAGCGAGTTCAGAACGGCTCTGGCTACAGGTCTTATTCAGATCTCTCAAAGACAGTTTCTGAAGAGAAAAAGAACGTCAAGTGAATCAGCAATTGAACGTTCAATGGTACGCTTAGAAGATCATCAAATCTGCAAAAGAAAGAGCCCTGAGAACTGCCGTGGGTGCAAGGAGATAGGCTTGAGGCCAGGCCTAGAAAACGACAAGTTCTCGGTGAAATTACACCAAATTTAGGTGATAGCGGGCGGGGAAAGCGTTTTATCTTTGGCTGTGATATCTGTGATATCCCTCTATGTAGAAACGGTCCTTGTTGGGCTGCATATCACAATAGCATCTGAATAGCATCAATAAAATCAGTTCAGGGTGATATTCTACGGTTCCTATTGGTGGACTAAGCGAATACGCTAAAAGGGGCCTCCCGACAGCGGTTAAAGGGATAGATAAATTATTCCATTTCACTACGACGGCAACGCCCGTGTCCACCAACGGCAAGGCGTCCGACTACGAATCGGAAGATTTCTGGGTTCGATCCCCAGGTCGGTCATTATTTATCTTAATTGGTGATAATCTTTTGTACTTTATTCAAACAATTTTTTTAAATAAAAACCGAAAATTCATGCTGTTAGATTGACTACAATTTTGCGCTTTTTGAAAACTGGAACAACCTACATTGGTTCTCTACAATAGGAAGTTTGGGCAACTCCCTCCCGGTTCGCTTTGGCGGACCAGATGAAGAAATTCTCACAAAGCCTTATCTATACCTCTGAAGGGTATCGCTCGATGAGAGAGAACCTAGAAATTTCGTTGTGAGAGGAATTAATTGCCTATCACGGCGAGCTCAGACTTGGATATCTTTGTGTAATTTCGTGCATGTGACCCCCGCCCCACCGCGAAGCCTCGGGCACCAACGCTCAAGTTTTATTTCGCATCCTCAGGTACTTTCGCGGCGAGTCTAATCTTATCTGTAGCTGTGTCCTATCGCTAGCTACGCACGAGCTTTTCTACTTGAATGCACACATTCTGTATTTGGGGTGCGCCGCTGCTACCCCATCCGCTAACTGTTCAACCACGGATCTTGGAGCAGTTCTCCCGCTGTCGCTCGGTCCTCTGGCATCCACCGTAGCATTCTCCTTACAAAGTTGAGAAAGAGTCTCTTGTCATCGCCAGTCAATGATGTCAAGCAGCTCTCGAGGGTGGAAGCGTTTGATGCCTTTCTGTCACTCTGCAATAATTTCCCTTGCGTTCAAAGTGAGCAAGGATTGGATTCCGCGAAAAGGTCGCGGATAAAAGGGGTTTCGCACCTTCTGCGGTAAAATAATGAGCTGCCTTTTCGCCTCGTTTGAGGAGCTCCCTTGGGGGAGGGCCAAGAAAAGATGTCATCTCGAGCAGATGTACCTCTGGACTGTAAGCGCTTTTGATAGGATCGAACGCATCAAAGAGTGTCCTGTTCTCAACTAGATCCCAAAGCTTTCAAGGTATCTACGTCAATTTTGTTACGTAAAAACTGTGGAGGCGCCAACGGAACACTTACCATAACTCCGAGATTCCATATATCGACACTGTAGGTCCAACCAGCTCGTAAAATTACTTCGGGAGCTTGGAAGAGATCAGCCTGAATGGGGTGGTTGTGGAGTTGAGGAACATCCCCCAAGACAGCCAAACCAAAGTCCGCAATTTTTGGTGGCCCGGGAGGACTTTGAAGGTCGCCAAAATTTCGAGAGGGATAGATAGCCCTGCTACCCTCCATTTTTCGAGGAGTAGGTTCCTCAGCCTCGTCGTTGACCAAATCCTCAATCACCGCCTGATGTTCAATACCAAGTAGAATGTTGTCAGGTTTCAAATCTACAATGGCCAAGTCAGTTTCGTCTTGCAAACTGGACTTGTTGCCGACCAGTTGCGTACCTGTGTGAATAACGTGACACTTGGTGTGAAGATGATCGAGCCCGGTGAGCACCATTGCCAGTAATGGCTTCAGAAAGTAGCCTGGTATTTGGCCATTCGATAAACGTCTTTGAAATCTTGAAACAGACTCCCTCATGGGCGCGTAGACCAAGCCCACGTGTGTTGAATCTGGTCCAACTAATTCGAACGAGTTTAGCACCGTCCTCAAGTATCGTAAACCTTCACTATTGGGATCCGTTGTGGCAATGCAGCGCGATATCTCCAATTCAGTGCTGACAGCAGATTTTTCGATGAGACCGTTGGTGAGGATCTTCAGAGTCACGAAGGGGTTTGCTTGCCACCACCACCTTACTTCGAGGTCAACAGAAGCAAAAGGCATTCAAATCCAACATTTCTCAACACACGTCTGAATATCCCGCGTCAACCATACCGTGGAGCTAGCGCCGTATCCCAGCTTCGCGACAACCAGATATCTGTCGTTGAAGGTCTCTCCCAAACGAACCGGATAATAATGCTGCGGGCAATATCGAGGGAGGGTTTGTTCCTCAATGAGATCATCTGTACTCAACATCGCTGAGGTTTTCGCAGCAAATGACCAGGGTCTGAGTCTGGGTCCCCGGAGACTTCGCATCAGCCTCGCAATAGGAGTCATGAAAGCAGTCTTTGTCGGATAACCGATAAGCAGTCAATTGTTGGGTGCAAAATGTCGCGATAATTTTGCTAGGGTTGCTTTCGAATACCAAGAGACGAACCTGGTTGAAAGCAAAGTCTAGGAAGAGGGCGCGCAAATGACGCGGGCGTTAGGCGCAGGCTTTAGTCCCGCTATTTAAGAGCGTAGCAAGTCTCAGCGGCTCGTAAGCGAATCAGGTCCTCAGCTTGAGAGTTCCCGGCTGCACCTCCCGCAGATACATTTATACTGGTACATATTCACCAGGACATACTTGCTGTTGACCATGCAGAAATGCAAACCCTTAAACCAGGTGAAAATCGAAGGCTAAGTGCTCAAAAGATGTTTGTCCTGTTCCGTGGTGTTGAGGCCGTGAGAACTCAGGCGGGCTGTTCACATCTTCTGCCTGCAAATGATACGACCCGTATTCGGTACCTAAACAGTGCTAGCTCTCTCCTCTGACGGGCTGCACCATGGAGACCTACATGAGACCTTATGCAGAGAATCAGCTCAACACTTTGGAAGTTTCTCTGACTGTATTTCTGGTGAACGTATTCGCTGGGTTTCTTAGCGGTGTCATCGGATACTACACCGACGCTTTCCTTCCTGGCTTTCTACTTCGTACCATCTATGTTGCTCTTATAGCTCATGGCGTTACGAATAGGAAAGTCTGGAGCCTTTCGATATCCTCCGAGGTTCTTAACTTCGCTATCGTTGCATACAATTTTTTCTGGGGGCCCGACGCAGTGAATACTAGAACAGCCTCTTTCCATCACCTTGCCTTCTCGGCTGTCAGCTTTTCTGCCAACACGCTTACGAGATTCAGATGGTCTATAGATCGCTGGTGCATGTTCTTCTGGCTATTCACGAGGCCTCTTGTTGAATGCCTCGCGCTCGCTTTCTTGGAGGGAACGCCAAAATTCAAGTGGATTGAAGTGATAATATTTTTTTGTTCGATGCTTGTGGCTCTTGGTCTGCAGCGATCACACTCCGTTGCACTTATCCAGATATCGATTCTGTCTGGTCTACACATCGTGCTCTTCCCTCGATTTGGACACTTCTGGGCACTGTTGGCCGATACTCTAATGGTTCTTTGCTTAAAACCAGCTGCTATAGCAATTTCACCAGCACTGCTTCACGGATTGAATCCAATTGCAACCCAGCTTTGGCTCGCAGTCATGCGTAGCCTTGTTGCCCTTGTCAACGTCTATCATGTACTCGGACCAAGTTTATGGCGAATGCTTGTGTGGATCGAAGGTAGTCACTTGGAACCTTCGGCTTCATTCGTTTACAGGCCTCTTGAGAACACATCGGAGCAGTTTCGAATTCTCGTATTACGACGAAGACGATTATTTAGGCTTCCTAGCTGTAATCTCGAGGTAGCCCGAGTACAAGATGAGACGGAATTCTCGGCTTGCTCTTACGTGTGGGGTTCGAACAACCTCACACGAAGAATCTTGGTTGACAACAAACAATTTCTAGTCACTGAATCAGCGTATCAACTTCTTTACCAGCAACAGTCATTTCTCTTAGAAAAGCGGCTTTGGATTGATGCCATCTGTATAGATCAAAGCAACAGCGAGGAAAAGCAAGACCAGATTGCCCATATGCAACTCATATACGGCAGAGCTAAATGTGTCGAAGCATATCTAAGCTATGGTTTTAGGAATACCAACATACAGAACCTTCTGTATATGCTTGCGACCACAGCAAGTAGAGCCCAGCTGGTATACAACATGAATACTATCGAGGTCCTAACTCTCATCTCGAACAACCTAGAGGAATGGAATGAATTGGCAGACTTGTTGCGATTGCCCTACTTCAAAAGAATGTGGATAATCCAGGAGGTATCTTTGGCAACGAATTTGTTCATCAACATTGGCATGACACGAATACCTTGGGACAACTTTGCATGCGTGATCGACACGCTGGATTCTCAGCCCCTAGAGGATTGTTTTTCGAAACTACAGAGGCTCAGGACTGGAGAGATTACACCCAATCTTCACATGCCAGCCAAGCTGATGGCCTTTGCCCGGCAGGAGGCCGAAGAGCACGGGGTATTATCCCTTTTTTGGCTTCTGCTCGAGTTTCGCAGCAGCAGTTGCGCAATGCCACGTGACAAAGTATTTGCACTCTATGGTTTGGTTTCTGCTGAGTGCCGGAATCAGTTGCCAGTGGACTACAAGTGCACAGATGAGCAATTGTTCACGCGAGTCATGCGGTATCTCATCGCAGAGGAAGGGTTCATGCCCTTGAGATGTTGCGGCGACTCATTGGAGGAAGCAAACATACCACGAGACAATTTCCCAACCTGGGTAGTCAATTGGGCAACCCCTTCAAGTCACGGGTTTTTCGGGACTAATATTCCCACGTGGCAAGCGGCGACGCAGCTGACCCCCACCTATGACTTAGACTCGACCGGGACCAAGCTTTTAGTAGATCTCAGTATCATCGACCGCTTATCAGACTCGATCTATATCGCACCATTAAGTCCAAAAGCCACTGCTGTGGAGTCGTCAGAATACGAGAAATACCGGTACGAGTGGATGTCTGACATTTCGAGAATGTTATTGACCCAAGCTGGTGATGAGGCAGGTGAACGAATCTCTCTCAAACGTGCATTGTACCGGGTCTTGACCATGGACTTCGAGGATCAGGAGGACAATGTGACACTAAACTGGATGACTGACACCTTCGACTCCGACTACACAAAGTTTGAAAGGTGGTACGGGCTTGGTGTCTCTTACGAATCGTCAATGGCTTGTATGGTGCAAAGGGGTTTAGAAGATGTGGAAACGGAAACTCTAGATGCCTCAGATGGGATTGTGCACGCGAACAAGGTCTGGCGGCGCTTTCGATGTATAAACCGACGTATAGGTGTGACCGAAAAAGGTCGAATCGGAAATTTTCCAAGGAACATGCTACCAGACGATGAGATCTGTCTGATTGCTGGCGCGCCTGCTCCATTTGTTGTTAGGAAAGCCCCTCGGGATTCCACTGAGACAAGTGATAGTAGATATATCGTCGGAAGCTGCTACATTCATGGGATTATGGATGGCAGTCTTGCGCAAGGCCCTTGGACGCCTTACTACCTGAAGTGAAATCTCTGGTCGACCTCTACGACTTTGGAAATGGAAGGTCAACACTTCGTTAGCTTTGTGCTGAATGAGCGAAAGTGCGGGATACGGATAAGTAGGCCACGTTTTATAGGTTTAATACTACCGGGAAGCTGGCAAAGCTTCGAAGCCTACTTACCCACGATACTACCCTATACTATAAGGCTCTAACGGCCAGAAAACTTAAACTATTATGAATATTCGGGGTAATAGCGCTCGATCAACCTTCTAGTAATGAAAACCTGGTTCCGCTATCCGCTCTCGAACGAGCTCTCGTTCGAGAAAAACGTTCAGAATTTTCAAGACATTAATCATATTAAATAATTTTTCCAGCTATTTTTCTTGAATTCAACTCACTTGGTTAAATACTTCAACTGTGAGTTCTTTACTTGAAAGTTCAGTATATCATTTACTTTTCAGCTAGTTATTTTATCTGAACGTATTGAACTCAATATTGCATCAAGTTTATTTTGAACGTCTGAGCGAGCGAGAATCAACTGACAGCGAACAAGCCAAGTTAAAAACTTTCAGAGAGAGTGTTGAAATTCAAATCGATTCGAATAATCAGCTCTTGATTGAAGATTATAAACATGCAAATACTCTCAACTTTCATTGAATTGCAAGCATGATGACACTGCTTGTATTTGAGTCTTCTTGAATGACATTGATAAAAGACTTTTCAACTGTCATGCTCTGAGAGCTTTGGAATTCGACCCTGCTAAATGTTGGGACCGTGCCTATACTAAGAATCCGTCAACCATACGATATTGGTCCCAATACCCGTTCAAGATACTCGGCTAGGATAGGACGAGTCTAAAGAAACCTGTTTACCGGATGGTCGACGCAACCGAAAGACAGAACAACACCAGGGGATCAATAGGATCAACGGGGAACATAAGGCCGTTGGATTGCTAGAGGATCTATCGCTCATTAAGTAGCACCGATTCACCCGATCAATAGAATCGACGGGAACGTAAGGCCGTTAGATTGCTAGAGGATCACTAAACCCCAGCTCGTGGATCAGTCGAGTCAAAATAATCTGTGCCAACAAATCCGATCCGATGTATGTTCGGGCCAAAGTCAATTTAGTGAGCCTGCTTCAATGGCACGATCAGATTCGACCTCTTCGTTGAGCAAGTCGACTAGTGAGCCTGCTTCAATGACACCCTCCGTCAAAGCGATGGCCTACCAACCCTCATCGCCCTACCTACCAGTGAACCTTCCTACATCGCATTGTCGAGTCCGCCATTGAAGCAGGCTCACTGTGACCACAGGTTGTTTTCACTCGTCGGATCCACGAGCTTGAAGCAGGTTATTTTAACTCGTCTGTCATGAGCGGTTTGACATGCCATTGAAGCAGGCTCACTAGTGAGTTTGTTGGCACAGATTATTTTGACTCGACTGATCCACGAGCTGGGGTTTAGTGATCCTCTAGCAATCTAACGGCCTTACGTTCCCGTCGATTCTATTGATCGGGTGAATCGGTGCTACTTAATGAGCGATAGATCCTCTAGCAATCCAACGGCCTTATGTTCCCCGTTGATCCTATTGATCCCCTGGTGTTGTTCTGTCTTTCGGTTGCGTCGACCATCCGGTAAACAGGTTTCTTTAGACTCGTCCTATCCTAGCCGAGTATCTTGAACGGGTATTGGGACCAATATCGTATGGTTGACGGATTCTTAGTATAATGTTGAGACCGTACCTAGAATCTAACCAGTAGGCGAACCGTGGGTAGAATGTTTGATCAATAGAGGTAGCTATGACTAGAATACTAAGAATATAGAAGGAATCAAGCGGAATCCGAGCTGTACTTATAGTAGGGCGGACAAAGAGGGCTGAGTACGGGTACCGAAAGTGTTCGGATAAAGTGTTGAAGCTAGGGATTAACCATGTGCCGAAATTCCTAGGGCTTATTGGCTAGATAACCCTAGGTACCGACACACCCGTAACACTAAACGTCTTGTCGTCAAGATCACAGTTCTCGAGATTCAAGGCGAACAGACCGAATATTGAATCACGACAATGAGAGACATGATCGTGCTAATGGTCAATATCATCGTCGATAGAATGAACGAAGTTTTGAAAGCGATTAGCAGACGTACGACTCGCAGGTATTTCCGTCAAGAGAGAAGCGAAGGTTACTACTTGACACATGATGCGAAAGTTATGAATGGTTGGAAAATGATCTATTCATCCAATGTCTTTCCAGTCTTTTATTCTTGCCTCAATATTTTCGCCCTGACATGGTTGGAACATCCCGCCCTCTTGGCCAATGTACAGTCTCATAAGGAAATGCTGCCTTTGGAGGCTGCCGGCCTGAGAAGATAAGGTGTGTGTTTCCAAGACTGATACGCTAGGTTTTAAAAGCAGCTGCAAGAGCTGGAGAATAATTTCACATTGATTGAGCAGAGATACTGAAGAGCTTTTGAGGCTTTTTGTTCCGTCGTGCCTCACTTCCAGGCTATGCGCGCTATCTAGGTGACGGGCCCAAAGTATTTGCGTAATTCTTGCTAGCTATAAATCCAATCCCAAACTCCTCATCTACAGGTATTGTGATATGATTAAAGGTTTCATCGTATTACTGGGCTACTCGACGAAGCTTTCAGTGCATGAGTTCGAGAGTGAGAGTCTACCTTCAACTTGCCACATCAATATTGTGAGAGACGGTAGATACTCGATTGCCTATTATATCGTCCCATAACTTCCCCTGTTGGAGATTGTTTATAGGAATGCTGCAGCCAGGCGCATGCACAAGGGCTATTTCGCCTTTATCATAGAGCAGTCCTGTGTTGCTGGCCATATGCCGTTGCTTCTTGCCTGATGCAGACTCGTCTCACCAAGGCTGAGCAAAGAAACTCGACAGCCCCTCCTGAGCTGCTGAATCGCAAGGACCAACATAAGCTGCAGACAGAGCGGTATATTCAGTCTGGTCGGGCTTGCCGTCTTCTGATTGTGTTCCTCCATCCTCGGCCAAGATGGCACTGAACAGACCTTCCATTCCATTGAGGGTACCCTCCTCATCCACAGTAGCCGGTCCGTGATCTGTGTATATTAACGCAGCAGTCCCATTGTCTCTTTCAATCCTGAAGTCTGCTCGTTCTCCTCGATATCGTTCTTCTGATTGATATATATTACATCTTTCCAAAAGGTAAGACGAGTATCTCTTCTACGCCGTAGGAAGAAATTCAGAGAATCCGTGATATCAAAGTCTTGGGCGTTCAGAGCAATAGTGTTGTGCTTTTCAACGCTTTCACCTATATAGGGCAGCGCAACCTACTTCTTACAGGCTTCTTGCATCTCCATATGTATCGTATCAAGGCTAGCTTTGTTAATCTTTTGCGCATCGTTATTAGCCGGTAGTATGACTATACGAATACATGTTTTTGTAGCGAGAGGTTCGTAATTGAATACACTCATGCTTCTGAGCCATGAGTATGAGCAAACAACGACACGGCAGCGGAAGGCCTCCTAGACATGGGCTGTGCCAATGAAAAGATTGTAATTCTAAGAAGCTGAAGGTCTCAAAGTCTCAAGTATCCGGAGAGAGACGTAACTTCTAGAAACCAGATTCTGTCAAAGAATTACAGCGGTAATTAAGAAGAATGTGAAGCATTACAGTTCATACATCACGAAAGGACTCTGAGAGATTTGACGAACGTTCGGAATTCAACGCTAGACTGTGGCGAGATGGCGAACTGGAATTCAGCTCTGCATCTTCAGTGTAGTTAGCGAGGTAGGTTTTGAGATTGCATTGATTATGATGTTGTCGCTGTGAAGAGGAAGATGGAATGCTGCATTGAGGTGATTTTTGAAGGCAAATGGACTGAAGGATTCCGGAAACCGCAGAGGAGCGACAATGATATATATATATATTAATAGTGAATAACTTATATATTAGGTCAAGGCCTCTATGGCTTAATGGTAAAGCGGTATGTCGCATAAAACCGCAGAATGTGACCCTTCGGCTAATCCTCAGAAGCGTCACTAGTAATGACGGTTAGTTCGAACTTGTTCTTCTTCAACCATTACTAACAGCAGTTCTAGAGATTCACGGTTCGATTCCGTGTGGAGGCAACATAATTTTTTTTTTTAAATGTTTGGACTTTATTAGGAGTATGCCCGGCCCGATGCACGTTCCGGTCCCGTGCACACCCCACTTTACTACTTTCATCTTTCTTCAAAAATCAACTACAAATTCAATATGACTTCAATTGAAGCAGCTCTTGCAGATCTAG
>JAABUS010001326.1_pt1 | contig 54853 bp, 55 predicted proteins | sample 5560161 | NCBI WGS metagenome assembly JAABUS01 (sample SAMN10711885, study PRJNA513376) | rock metagenome | isolation source: Antarctica rocks | place: Antarctica: Victoria Land, Trio Nunatak nord | collected 2016-01-04 | reverse complement strand
GGCTGCGCTCCTCCCCTAACGTTCCGCCTCCGCTCCTTCCCAGACCTCGAGGAGATCGACCCACATGCCCCAGGCCGTAATCGTCGATGTCGTCCGTACCCCGATCGGCCGCGCGTTCAAGGGCTCGCTCGCGTCGCTGCGCCCCGATGACACTGGCGCTTTCATCGTCGACCAGCTCCTAGAGCGCAACCCGGGCGTGGATCCCGCCACGGTGGAGGAGGTCGTGACCGGCTGCGGGCTGCCCCAGGGCCGCCAGGCCTTCAACATCGGCCGGGCGATCGCCCTGCTCAGCGAGAAGCTCCCCGAGACCGTGAACGGCAGCACCGTCTCTCGCTACTGCGCGTCGGGGCTCGACGCGATCCGGATCGCGTCGAACAACGTGAGCGCCGGACAGGGCGACGTCTACATCGCCGCCGGGGTCGAGGCCGTCTCGCAGTACAACGAGCGCCAGGAGGCTGCGGGCGAGGCCGACCAGAACGAAAAGCTGCAGGGCAAGGAGGACGGCCAGCCCAACGTCTACATCGGCATGGGCTTCACCGCGGTCAATGTGGCCAAGCGGTACGGCGTGTCGCGGGAGGCCATGGACGTGTACGCCCAGCGCTCCCAGGAGCTGGCGGTGGCCTCGCAGCAGAGCGGCTTCTTCGACCGTGAGATCGTGCCGGTCACGCTCCCCGACGGCACGGTGGTCAGCGCGGACGACGGCCCGCGGGCCGGCTCCTCGCTGGAGAAGCTGTCGCAGCTCGACGAGGCTTTCGGGGGAGGCGGGGTCACGGCCGGCAACTCCTGCCCTCTCAACGACGGCGCCGCAGCCGCTCTGATCATGTCCGAGGAGAGGGCCTCCGAGCTGGGCCTGAATCCCCGCGCGCGGATCATCACCGCCGCCACCTGGGCCAACGAGCCCGAGTACATGGGGGTGGCGCCCATCGGCGCGATCAAGAAGGCGCTCGACCGCGCCGGGATGACGATCGCCGACATCGACACGGTGGAGTTCAACGAGGCCTTCGCCGCCCAGGTGATCCCGATCATGGACGAGTGCGACATCCCGCTGGAGAAGATGAACCCGCACGGCGGAGCGATCGCCCTGGGCCACCCCTTCGGCATGACCGGCGTGCGCATCATGACCACGCTGCTCAACGGCCTGGAGTCCGACGACAAGACGGTCGGCCTGGAGACGATGTGCGTGGCCGGAGGCCAGGGCGAGGCGATGATCGTGCAACGCCTCGGCTGACGGGCCGGGGTCCCGCGGCAGGCCTTCGTGTGCCTCTCCTCAGCCCGTAACGAGCACGACCTTGCCCAGCTTGCCGCCCGCCGTGAAGTGGTCGTAGGCGGCCTCGGCCTGGTCGAGGGGGAAGGTCTCGGCGACCAGCACCTTCATCGCGCCCGACCCGAGATGGGGCAGCACCTCCTTCTCGACCGCGCGCATCGCCTGTGCCTTGGCTTCGAGCGGTCGCGCGCGCAGGGTCGAGCCGCGGATCGTGGCGCTCTTGCCCATCACCGCCAGGAGGTTGACCTCGGCCTTGAACCCGGCGCCGACGCCTACGACCACGATGCGACCACCGGGAGCGAGGGCCTTCACGTTGTCGCCTATGTTCGGCGCGCCGACCAGCTCGAGCACCACGTCGAAGGGGCCGTGGTCGACGAAGCCCTCCGGGTCGATTGCCTCGGCGCCGAGATCCTCGACCGCGCCGCGGAGCTCCTCTCGCCTCACGGTCGCGGTCACCCGCGCGCCCGCGACCCGCCCCAGCTGCACGGCCGCCGTACCCACACCGCCGGCCCCGCCGTGTACCAGCAGACGCTCGCCGGGCCTCAGCCCCGCCTGGGTGAACAAGGCGTCGTGCGCGGTGGTGAAGACCTCGGCCGCGCCGCCGGCGGCGACGAGATCGAGGCCCGCGGGAACCGGCATCGCCGCGCGCTCGTGCAACACGGCCAGCTCTGCCTGACCCCCTCCGCCGACGATCGCCATCACCCTGTCGCCGTCGGCGAAGCGGTCGGCACCCGGCCCCCGCTGCACTACTTCGCCGGCCAGCTCGAGTCCCGGGATGTCCGCGGGAGCGCCGGGCGGAGCCGGGTAGGCTCCCTTGCGCTGCAGGATGTCGGCGCCGTTGATACCCGCCCCGGCGACCCGCACCAGAATCTGCTCGGCGCCGGGTTCCGGGTCTGGGCGCTCTTCGACGCTCAAGGCGCCATCGTCGACCGTGACCGCTCGCATGCGCAGGAACCTAGCGCCATTTGCGCTGGGAGCGAAGCGCTCCTAGCATGGGACAGTCATGGGACAGGGAGGTCCGCCCGTGGTACGCAGTAGCAAGCCGCACTCGCAGCGTTCGCTCAGGCCCGTGCTGCTCTGGGGCCTGCTCAGCCTGCTCATGGCGGGCACCGGCGCGGCAATCGGGTTCCTCGTCTCCGTGCCACCCGAGGTCGTCTCAACGGAGCCGGCGCCGCCGAGGCTGCTGCAGGTGGGCGACATCTTCTCCGCAGGACTGGCCGAGGGCAAGCGAGGCGCGAAGCGCGCTCGGGTCCACGAGAGGCGCGCGGGCTACCGGGCGGGCTTCTCCGCGGGACACAAGCTGACTCGCGTTACCTTCGCTGCGCGCTATCGACGTGGCGGACCAGCCCACCGCCGGATCTTCGCCGAGGGCGTGCGGGCGGGCGAGCGCCGAGCCCTCGGACGTTTTCGCTTCGGGGCCGAGGGCTTCTACTTGGTAAGCGTCGTAGACGGCGGCCGGCAGGTGGAAACCAGCCGTGGGCCGCTGAGTGACTCCGCGGCCTACGAGGTGTGCCGAGACGGGCGTGCAATCTGCGTGCGGGGAGTTGGACCCTGAAGCGGTCTCCCTAACGCACCGCGCGCCAGCGGTTGCGGCCCGTCGTGCACGTGGCTACCGGCAACCCGTCTGCGTCGCGAACCACCTTGCCGGTCACGCGCCAGCTCCCGGCCACGCCCGCCGCCCCGAAGCGACCGCGCAGCCGCCACTTGAAGTTCTCGGTGACAGGCCCGAACTCCTCGGAGGCGAAGCGCCGGACCAGCCGGCCCGAGGACGCGAAGCGGCCCCGCACCTTCGGCTTTCCGCGTGATATCGGCACCCGCCGGGTGCTCACCAGGTCGAGCGGCAGGCCACGCAGGCTGGGGCAGCTCGCGCGGAAGGCCATTCCCACCGGCCGCACTCCCTGTCCCCCCGGGAGCACCTTCAGCAGGAACGGCTGCCTCTGGGCGGTGGTGCCGAAATAGGCGGCGCGCCCGACCGGGGCGGGGGTGCCGCGACCGGCGTCGACGGGGGCGATGCGCCCGCTCCAGCGCACGGTGCCGGTGTCACAGCGAGCGCGGGTGGCTCCCGAAGCGGGGTCGGTGAGGGTGAAGCGGCTCCGCAGGATCCCGGCGGCGCGGCCCTGCGTGCCCACGCGAACTCGGTACTTGACCGTGCCCTGCCGGGAGAGCCCGCCGACGGTGGGCACCGACGGCGGAATGGCCTCCTCGATGACCCCGGAGCCCCTGGCGTGGCCGTCGGTAACGATCATCTCCGAGAGCGTGAGGTTGTCGAGCACGGTGCGGATCGCAGGGTCGCCGTTGCAGCGCACGACCAGGGTCGCCCGCTCGGTGGCACGCGTGCCCCGGCGGTTGAGGCGCAGCGAGAAGAGCTGAACGTAGCGGCCGGTCGCTCCGCCGAGATACAGGCCGCTGAGGCGCTTGACGCCCTGCGCCGCGCGAGCGCCAGGAGCCCGGAGAGGTGAGGCCAGCGCCGGAGCGGGCCGCTGGACCGGAGCGGGCCGCTGGACCGGAGCGGGCCGCTGGACCGGAGCGGGCCGCTGGGCCGGAGCGGGCCGCTGGGCCGATCGGAGGGCGAGCTTCGCGGAAGTGACGGTCGCCGAGGCTTGCGCCGGTAGGACACCGACGAGCGCGAGCGCCCCCAGCGCCAGCATCGTGGTCAGCGTCCTAGCCATGGAACATGCCTCCGGTCTCGATCTTGCCCGCCGCAATCGGCGGGCAACCCAATCTATGCCCCAACCCACCCGTAGCCCAAAGGTCGCGGCGCAGCGGCGTTCCATCCACCCTGTCGGCGAGCATGGCCGCATGCCGAATCCTCGCGAGCTGGTCGCCACGCTGCTCGGCGTGCGTGTGGCAAGGGCTCTTCACGGGCGCTGGCAGCGGCTTTCGACCCAGGAGCGCGACCGTCTCAGCCCGCTGGCCGAGGACGTCCGCGAGCGCGCGCTGGACCTGCGGGGGGCCGCCGATCCGCGGTCCGCCGGCCGCGGGCTGCAGCGGGCAAACGAGAAGCTGGCGGACGCCATGGTGGACTCCGCCCAAGCCGATCCCGACGTGGCCGAGTCGGAGGTGATCCGGCTGCGGGAGGAGCTGTCCCGGGAGCTCGAGCGGATGGTGACCGCCGAGATCGGGGCCTCGCGGAACCCTCCGCCCCCCGGTGCGCCGCAGACGTGGACGCGGGCCGGAAGCGCCCCAACCGGGCCACGCCGGTAACCTTTACAGGCGCACCACTGGCTGACCGCTCATCGTGAACGACCACGAATCCACCGAGGGGAAGGGTGATCGCCAGGCGGCGACGCTCGAGTTCCGCGCGGCCACCAAGCGCTACGAGGGCCAGACCGAGCCCGCCGTCGACGAGCTCTCGCTGGAGGTGCCCGCGGGAGAGATCTGCGTGCTCGTCGGTCCCTCGGGCTGCGGGAAGACCACCGCCATGCGCATGGTCAACCGCATGATCGACCTGACCGACGGCGACATCCTGCTCGACGGTCACAGCGTGACCGAGCGCAAGCCCGCCGAGCTGCGCCGCGAGATCGGCTATGCGATCCAGCAGATCGGCCTGTTTCCCCACCTCACGATCGCGGACAACATCGCGACCGTCCCGAAGCTCCTCGACTGGCCGCAGGACCGCATCGGTGCCCGGGTCGACGAGCTGCTGGAGCTGGTCTCCCTCGACCCGGCGGACACCCGGGACCGCTACCCCGGACAGCTCTCCGGCGGCCAGCGCCAGCGCGTGGGCGTGGCGAGGGCGCTGGCGGTCGACCCTCCGCTGATGCTGATGGACGAGCCCTTCGGCGCGATCGACCCAATCAACAGGGAGCGGCTGCAGAACGAGTTCCTGCGCCTCCAGCAGGAGATCCGCAAGACGATCGTCTTCGTGACCCACGACATCGACGAGGCGATCAAGATGGGCGACAAGATCGCGATCCTGCAGAAGGGCGGCAAGCTCGCCCAGTTCGCCGCGCCGGCCGAGCTGCTGATGTACCCCGAGTCGAAGTTCGTGGAGGACTTCGTGGGCGCCGACCGGGCGCTCAAGCGCCTCGCCCTCCAACGGGTACGCGACATCGACCTCTGGAAGGCCGCCAAGGTGCGCGTGGGCGAGCCGGCCGCTGAGGCCCGCGCCAAGATCGCCGACTCCGACCTGCCGATGGCGCTCCTTATCGACGATCAGGAGCGTCCGCTCGGCTGGCTGAGCGACCGGGCCTTCCGTGGCGAACGGGTGGAGCGAGACATCCGCTCGCCCGCCGAGCCCACGGTGGAGCTCGACGACATCCTGCGCGACGCGCTGGCCGACCTGCTCACGAGCGAGACCCGGTACGGGCCGGTGGTGGACAAAGGCGGCCGGGTGGCCGGGGTACTCTCGCTGGAGGTGATCGGCGGCTTCCTCCACGAGGCGCCGATCGAGGCACGCTCCGGCGCGGAGCTCGTCGAGAAGCCGTGACCTTCGACCTGATCGCCCAGTCGGACGACTTCTTCCAGGATAGGTCCGGCGCCGGCTGCGTGGCCGAGAACGGATTCTGCCCCGACTGGATCGCCGACAACTACGACCGCTACGTCGCGCCATTCTTCGAGCACGTTCTGCTCACGGTCGTCCCGGTGGGGATCGGCTTCGCGGTCGCCTTCACGCTGGCCCTGCTGGCCCACCGCCGCCAGTGGCTCGTCGGCCCGATCACGGGAGTCACGGGGGCGCTCTACACGATTCCGAGCGTGGCCTTCTTCTTCCTGCTGCAGCCCCTGACCGGGCTCGGCAACACGACCGCGATCGTGGCCCTCACCTGCTACACGCTGCTGATCATCTTCCGCAACGTGATCACCGGGCTGGCCTCGGTGCCCGCCGAGGCCAAGGACGCCGCGCGCGGTATGGGCCTCACCGAGAACCAGCTGCTGTGGCGAGTCGAGCTGCCGCTGGCCGTGCCCGAGCTGCTGGCCGGCCTGCGGATCGCCACCACGACCACCGTCGGCCTGGCAGCCCTGGCCTTCCTCGCCGGGGCCGGCGGGCTGGGCGCCGAGCTGGACCGCCTCCCCTCCTTCAAGTCGAACGTGGTGGTCGCAGGAGGCCTGTGCGTGCTCCTCGCAGCCGTTCTGGATCTGATGATCCTCACCTTCCAGCGTCTGGTGACCCCCTGGCAGAGAGCCTCGGCATGAACACCACGCTGGCATTCCTGGGGCAGTTTGGCGACGCCGTGGAGTTCATCTTCAAGGAGCGCGAGTCGGTGGGCGGCGGCGTGCAGGTGGGCGGTCTCGGCGAGATCGGCGACCTGGGATTGACCCACGTGAAGGTGAGTCTCATAGCGATGGTCGTGGCCTGTGCCATTTCGATCCCGATCGGTCTCTACCTCGGCCACAAGGGACGTGGCGAGTTCCTAGCGATCTCGGTCTCCAACGTCGGTCGCGCGGTGCCGGCCGTGGTGCTGCTCTTCTTCTTTTTGGCCTACGTCGGCAACGGGCTCCGCAACGTGGCGCTGGTGCTGATCCTGCTGGCGATCCCGCCGATCCTCACCAACACGTACGTGGGCACGCGGCAGGTGGACCGCGAGATCGTGGACGCCGCGCGCGGGATGGGGATGAGCGGGGCGCAGATCGTTCGGATGGTTCGACTGCCGCTGGCCATGCCCACGATCTTCGCCGGGATCCGGACCTCCGCGGTCAGCGTCCTGGCCACGGCCACGATCGGGCCCTACGCAAACCTTCAGACCCTTGGCGAGCCGATCCTGTCCCCGCAGACCTACGGGTTCTCCGGTGGACTGGGCGCGGCGATCGTGGTCGCCTTCATGACCCTGGTGGCCGACGCGGGGATCGGCCTCACCCAGCAAGCAGTCACCCCGAAGGGGATAAAGCTGGCGGAGGGACCGCAGCGGCAACGCGCGCGGCTCGCTCTGCCCACACGAAGGAGGGAAGCAGCAACGTGAAAAGCTCACTCAGATTGGTACTGGCCGCCCTGGCGGTCCTGATGCTGGCCCTGGGCGCAACTGCCTGCGGCAGCGACGACGAGGAGGAGAGCAGCGGCGGCGGCTCGGCCTCTGGGGAAGTGATCGAGAAGGATCCGGCCAATGCCGGCAAGAGCATCATCGTGGGGTCGAAGAACTTCGACGAGCAGTACATCCTCGGCGAGATCTACGCCCAGGCCCTCGAGGCCGCCGGCTTCAAGGTGGAGAAGAAGCTCAACCTGGGCTCCGAGCAGATCGCCTACAAGGCGCTCAAGGCCGGACAGATCGATGCGTACCCCGAGTACCTCGGTACCTCGCTCACGTCCTTCTTCGACGTCAACGTCGACGACGTTCCCAAGGATCCGGGCGAGGCCTACACGCTGACCAAGGAGAACTACACCAAGCAGGACATCACCGCGCTCCCGCAGACCCAGTTCGAGAACACCTACCGGGTCGCTACGACCAAGGACAAGCAGACCGAGCTCCTGAAGGGGGCCAAGACGCTGACCGAAGTGGCCGCCCTGCCGAACGCCAGCGATCTGAGCATCGCGGGCTTTCCCGAGTGCCGTCAGCGCACGGACTGCCTCTTGGGCCTGAAGAACGCCTACGGCTGGACTCCGGAATTCGTTTCGGACGAGGGCAAGTACGAGCCGATCGATAAGGACCGCTCGGACCTCGGCCTGGTGTTCTCCACTGACGGCGAGTTGCTCACGGGCAAGTACGTCGTGATCGAGGACGACAAGGGCCTGTTCCCGCCCTACAACGTCTCGTTGGGCATCCGCAACGATGCCCTCGAGAAAATCGGCAAGAAGGGCGAAGAGATCCTGGCCGCGGTGCAGGAGCCGCTCACCGAGAAGGTGATGCGGGAGCTGAACTCCCGCGCCTCCATCGACAAGGAGGAGCCGGAGGCCGTCGCGAAGGCCTACCTCCAGCAGTTTGGCTTCGTCAAGTAGCGAGTCGCCGGACGCTGGTCGCTGGGGGGCTCGGGTGAAGCCGAGCCCCCCACGACCAGCGGCTCGGCCGCCACGCACGCTTCGCCCACCTCGACTACCCTGCCCCGGCCCCGATGAAGCTCTCCGTCCCAAAAGAGACCTCCGAGGGCGAGCGCAGGGTCGCCCTGGTGCCGGAGGTCGCAAAGAAGCTGACCGAGGACGGAGTCGACGTGGTGCTCGAGCCGGGCGCGGGCGAGTGCTCCCACCTGCCCGACGCCCTCTACGAGGAGGCGGGGGCCTCCGTATCGGAGGGCCAGGGCCTGTCGGGCGACGTGGTGGCCAAGGTCGCACCGCCCTCTACGGAGGAGATCGGCCGGATGGAGCAGGGCACGGTGCTGATCGGCTTCCTCGCACCGCTCACGGCGCCCGACACGGCCAAGGCGCTCGCCGAGGCCGGGGTCACCTCGTTCGCGATGGAGGCGATTCCGCGCATCAGCCGCGCCCAGTCAATGGACGCCCTCTCCTCTCAGGCCACGGTCGCCGGGTACCGTGCCGCGCTGCTCACCGCCCAGGAGCTTGGGCGCTTCTTCCCCATGCTCAGCACCGCGGCCGGCGCGATCCGGCCCGCCAAGGTGCTGGTGCTGGGCGCCGGCGTGGCCGGACTGCAGGCCATCGCCACCGCGCGGCGCCTGGGCGCCGTGGTCTCCGCCTTCGACGTGCGCTCGGCCGTGGAGGAGCAGATCCAGTCGCTGGGCGCGAAGTTCGTGAAGCTCGACATCGGCCTCGAGGACGCCGAGGACGCCGGCGGCTACGCGCGCCAGCTGACCGACGAGGAGCAGCAGCGCCAGCGCGAGGCGCTGGCCGACGTGATCGGCGGAATGGACGGCGTGATCTCCACTGCGGCCGTCCCGGGGCGCAAGGCGCCGCTGCTGATCATCGAGGACGCCGTACGCCAGATGAAGCCGGGGTCGGTGATCGTGGACCTGGCCGCCGAGACGGGCGGTAACTGCGAGCTGACCGAACCCGGCGAGACGGTGGTGCGCCACAACGTGAAGATCGTCGGGCCGATCAACCTCCCCTCGTCGATGCCCGACCACGCCTCGCAGCTGTACTCCAAGAACGTCCAGTCGCTGCTGGGGCTGATGGTCGACGACGAGGGCGCGCTTCAGCTGAACTTCGATGACGAGGTGATCGCCGGCGCCTGCATCACCCACGACGGTTTGATCGTGCACCTGGGCGCCCGCAAGGCCGCCGGACTGCCTGAGGCGGAGGACGGGGGCGACGCCGCCGGTCAAGAGAGTCAAGACACCCAAGACGCCGACGACACCCAGGACAGCGAAGGCACCGAACAAGATGTTGAGAGCGCGGAGCCGGAAGCCAAGTAAATGGACCTGATCACCGAGTTCACGATCCTCGCACTCGCCGCCTTCATCGGCTTCGAGGTGATCGCCAAGGTGCCCAACACGCTGCACACGCCGCTGATGTCGGCCACCAACGCCATCCACGGGATCGTGCTGCTGGGAGGCATCCTCGTGATCGGCCAGGCCGAGGGCTTTCTCAACGAGCTGCTCCTGGTGATCGCGATCGCCTTCGGCACGATCAACGTGGTCGGCGGCTTCCTGGTGACAGACCGGATGCTCGAAATGTTCAAGAAGCGGCCCAAGCCCGCCGCGGACGCCGACGGGGATGAGGGCAGCGCCAAGTGAGCCTGCCGCTGGCCAGCCTCCTCCAAGACCCGAACCTGATCCGGGCGCTCTACATCGTCGCCTTCGTGCTGTTCATCCTCGGGATGCAGCAGCTCACCATCCCCACCACCGCGCGCCGCGGCAACTGGACCGCCGCGGTGGGCATGGCCGTCGCCGTCGTAGCGACGCTGCTGAGCGAGGAAGTGTCCCACTACGGGCTGATCGCGCTTGGCATCGCGCTCGGCACGGTCGTCGGGGTGCCCGCGGCACGGCAGGTGAAGATGACCGCGATGCCGCAGATGGTGGCCCTGTTCAACGGCGTCGGCGGCGGCGCGGTGGCCCTGATCTCGTGGGCCGAGTACCGCGAGGCGCTCGTCCTCGGCACCAACCCGGAGCTCGAGGTGCTGATCCCGGTCTTGTTCGCCGCGATCATAGGCTCGATCTCCTTCTGGGGGTCGAACATCGCCTTCGGCAAGCTGCAGGGGATCCTCCCCGGCAAGCCGATCGGCGTGCCCGGCCAGCAGTTCGTGAACCTCGCGCTGCTCGTCGTGGCGGTCGGCGCCGCGGTGGCGATCGCAGCGGGGTCGGAGAGCGAGGGTCTGTTCATCGTGATCCTCGTCGCGGCCGCGCTGCTGGGCAACATGGTCGTCCTGCCGATCGGCGGCGCCGACATGCCCGTCGTGATCTCGCTGCTCAACGCCCTCACCGGGCTCTCGGCCGCCGCGGCCGGCATGGCGCTCGACAACGTCGCGCTGATCGTGGGCGGCATCATCGTCGGCGCCTCCGGCACGATCCTCACCAACCTGATGGCCAACGCCATGAACCGCTCGATCCCCAACATCGTGGCGGGCGGCTTCGGCGGCGGCGGCGATGCCCCTGCCGAGGGCGATGGCGAGGAGCGCCCCCACAAGTCCACCGACGCGACGTCGGTGGCGGTGCAGCTCACGTCCGCCGACAAGGTCGTGGTGGCGCCCGGCTACGGGCTGGCCGTGGCCCAGGCCCAGCACACCGTACGTGAGCTGGCCGACGAGCTGGAGAAGCGCGGCGTCGAGGTCTTCTACGCCATTCACCCCGTCGCGGGGCGCATGCCAGGCCACATGAACGTGCTGCTGGCCGAAGCCGACGTGCCCTATGAGGCGCTCAAGGAGATGGACGAGATCAACCCCGACTTCCCGACCACCGACGTGACGCTCGTGATCGGCGCCAACGACGTGACCAACCCCGCGGCGCGCGAGAACGAGGGCAGCCCGATCTACGGCATGCCGATCCTCGACGTCGACAAGTCCCAGGCGGTGGTCGTGCTCAAGCGCTCGATGAGCCCCGGCTTCGCCGGCATCGACAACCCGCTCTTCTACAACGAGAACACCGAACTGCTGTTCGGCGACGCCAAGGAGTCCGTGCAGGACGTGCTGGCCGCGGTCAAGGGCCTGTAGCCCGCAAACCCGTAGTGCTCGATTCCGACTGAGGGGGCAGCGATGGAGGAGACACAGGGCGAGCGAGGACAAGGCGCCGAGGAGGAGGTCGCCGCCCACGAGGACGACTCGCCCGAGAAGCTCGAGGACTGGCCCGAGGGCCAAGCGAAGTACAAGACCTTCGGCGGCCCCGAGGGCGACACGGGCTACGACGAGGGCCCGACCGCCAGTCTCGGAGCCTCGGACGAGCGCCATCACACCGACGGCAGCGTGACCGTCGACGGCGAGAAGGTCGACAACCCGGAGGACTACAAGGGCGACCCGATCCCCGGCGGGCCCACCGATCCGGACACACCCAAGATCTCGGGCGAGCAAGACCTGACCGAGTAGGGCATCTAGGCTTTGTGGGATGGCCCTCGAAGACCTTCAGGAGGATGTCACCCCCGAGCGGGTGGCCGAGCTCCACGCCGCCGGAGAGATCGACCTGATCGACGTGCGCGAGTCCTACGAGCGCGAGGCGGGCCACATCGCTGACACGCGCCACGTGCAGTTCGCCCAGCTCTCCGGGCAGGCCGAGACCGTCGATCGCGAGCGGCCGGTGGTCTTCTACTGCCGCTCGGGCGGGCGGTCCGCCGTCGCCACCCAGGCCTTCCGCGCCAGCGGATACAACGCGTACAACATGTCCGGCGGGCTGCTGGCGTGGGTGGAAAAGAGCTTGCCGATCGAGCCCGAGGGGGGTTCGGTCGCCGAGCACTGAAGCGCTCCAGGGCTCAGTCGGCTGAGGTGAGCTGTCCCGCGTACGGGCCACGGCCGGTCAAGTTGGCGGCTCCGCAGCGGGCGGCCAGATGTAGGGCGTCGTCGAGCTCCATTCGCCTGCCCAGGGCGTAGGTCAGGGCGCCCGCGAAGGCATCGCCGCAGCCGTAGGCGTCCGAGATCGGGCCCGGCAGGGGGCTCGCCCGCCAGCCTCCCGACTCGCCGTCGGCGCGCTCCCACTGCCCGCCGGACGCCCCCGCGGTCCGGACCACGAGGCGGGGCTCGGGTTGCACCTGGCCGCGCTCATAGCGCTCCCCCGCATCCTCGCCGCTGGCCACCAGGGCGTCCAGCTCCACGCCCGCCTCGACGAGGGTCTCGAGGCCGCGCGCGGTGGCCACCAGCGTGGCGGCCGCCCGGGCCGCACTCAGCGCAGCGGTGTCCCCGGCGGTGAAGTAGACGCCCTCTACGCCCGACAGCTCACCCCAGGGAAGCCGATCGTCGCCCCGTGGACCAAGCCGCGACCCGATCACGGTGATCGTGCGCTCGCCGGCCGAGTCCACGTGCACGAAGCCCCGGCGCTGAGGCTCGTCGCGCCAAGCCGCCTCCACCCGCAGGCCGAGGGCGGTCAGCTCCTCGTGGGCACGGTGGCCGAGCTCATCGTCGCCCAGCGCGGTGAACAGGGTCGCCCCGCCGGCCAGCTTGGCCATCTGCACCGCGGCGACCGCTCCACCGCCACCCGGCTCCTGCCAGCTGTCCTCGGCGTGCGCGATCTCACCGGAACGCGGAACCCGTTCGACTCGCGCGAACTCGATCCACTCCACGTGTCCGACGACCGCGGTCTGCACGCCTACAGTGTGACGCCCGCACCGCCCGCTCGCTACCTTCGTCGCGCTATGGAAGATCCGATGCGAGTCACGCGTGACCTGGCCATTCCCCTGGCCGAGGTGGACCTGCGGGTGAGCCGGTCCTCTGGTCCGGGCGGCCAGCACGCCAACGTGACCGCCTCGCGCGTGGAGGCGGTGTTCGACGTGGCCCGATCGCCGTCGCTCACCGAGGATCAGCGCCGGCGCGCCCGGGCGCGGGTGGGCCCACGCATCCGCGCCGTTGCTCAGGACACGCGCAGTCAGGCGCGCAACCGCGAGCTCGCCCTCGAGCGCCTGCGCGCTCGTCTGGCCGAGGCCCTGGCCGTCCAGCGGCCGCGGCGGCGGACCAGGCCCAGCCGCGGCGCACGGGAGCGCCGGCTCGGGGCCAAGCGCGAGCGTTCAGAGGCCAAGCGCCGGCGGCGCCGGCCCTCGCAGGGCGACTGGTGATCGCGCTGACACTGCCTTGGTCCGGCAGGCGATCCCCGCCTACGGGGTGGGAGCGACGGCGCCGCCACCGTCGGAGGCCGGCGGTGCCGGCTCGGCCGGCGCCGGCGCCGGGGGCGCAGGCTCTGCGGGCGCAGGCTCCGCGCTCGGCGGCTCGCTGGGCGTGACCGGGGTGACCGGGGTCACGGGATCCGGTGTCGGCGTACCCGGGTCGGCCGGCGACGGCGATGGCGAGGTGCTGGTGTCGGTCTCGTCATCGCCAGAGGTCGTGGTCTGGTCCCCGAACGTACTCGGGGTGGTCGGCACGCCGAGGTCCGCCGGAGAGCTCGTTGGCTTGTCCTCGTCCCCGCCCCCGGCCACTACGGCGATCACCACGATCAGGAAGATGGCCGCGGCGAGCGCAGCCACCAGACGCCGGCGCATGTAGACCGAGTCGTCGTCGCGGGACCCGCGCGGCTCCCGTGGATCAAGTCTGCGTGTGGGTTCGTCGTGCACGGGTTCGCGAAGGTAGCAGTGCTCAGGGGTTCTTCACCCTGGGCCTTGAAGCTCCTGCAAAGGGCCAAGCGCTCCCGGCCTCAACTACCCGGCGCGCTCGGTTTGATGGCGGGCCTTCCACTGCTCGTAGGGCATGCCGTAGACGATCTCGCGAGCGTCCTCCTTGGAGAGCTCCACTCCGCGCTCCGCGGCGGCCTCGGCGTACCACCGCGACAGGCAGTTGCGGCAGAAGCCCGCGGTGTCCATCAGATCGAGGTTCTGGACATCGGCGCGAGCGCGCAGGTGCTCGAGCAGGCGGCGAAACGCCGCCGCCTCCGCCTCGGTGCGCTGGCCGGCATCCACCCGCCGAACGGTACTCCGTAGGGGCCCCCGGCGCTGCCGGTGGATCGTTCTGCCACCATCGCGCCATGAGCGAACGCCGCGAGACACTACTGCCCGAGGACCCGACAGGCATCCAGGAGCCCCACGATGTCCTGGCCGCCGAGGAGTTCGCCATGCCCGCGCGCTCCGTACGAGACATTCCGCCGGACCCCACCGGGCTCCACCAACCGCACGACACCCTGGCCGCCGAGGAGTTCGCCATGCCCACCGGCGGCGGTATCGAGGCCAGCGACGGAGGCTTTGATCCGCGCAGCCTGCTGCCGGCGGCTCTCCTGCTATTGGCGGTCGCTGCGCTGGTGCGCCACGTGCGCGGCTGACTCAGCTCAGCCGCTAGATCTCAGGGGTAGATGTCGCCCGACTCCCCGTAGACGAATATCGCCGTCACCGGGCAGTTGGACGCCGCCTCGATCACGACGTCGGTGGGGGCGCCATCGGGATCGATCACCCGGGCCTTGTCCTCGGCGTCGAGCTCGAACACCTCCGGCGCGGTGTCCACGCAGTCTCCCGAGCCGATGCACAGCGCACGGTCGACCTCGATGCGAATCCTGTTCTGTGGAGAGAGGTTCTCTGTCATAGCCCCGCCAGGGGAGGAGCGCAGCCGGAACCCCAGGGGAGGAGCGCAGCCGGAACGTTGTTCCGGCGAGCACCGCACCGGAGGATCTCCGGCGAGCACCGCACCTTCACCTCTTGCCGCGCCCGTGCAGGAGCCGCAGCGCAGCGCCGGTGAGCTTGGCCGCCCAGCCCGAGTAGGGGAACATGAAGATCTCCCTCCGGGGACCGAAGCGGGTGATCACCGAGGCCTGCTTGCGCGTGTACTTGCGGATCCCGTCGGGTCCGTGGCGGGTGCCGAGGCCGGAGCTCTTCCAGCCTCCCATCGGGATCTCCAGGGCCAGGTAGTTGATCTGGTGCTCGTTGACGTTGGCCACGCCGGCGTCGATGCGCTTGGCGATCTGCTCGCCCTTGGCGGTGTCCCTTGTCCACACGGAGGCCTGCAGGCCGTACTCGGAGTCGTTGGCCAGCTCGAGCGCCTGCTCGACGTCGCGCACCTTCATCACGGGCAGCGTGGGACCGAACGTCTCATCTGTCATGCACTGCATCGTGTGGTCGACGCCGGTGAGCACCGTGGGCTCGAAGAAGCGCCCCGCGCCATCGCGGCGGCGCCCGCCGACCGCGACCTTCGCGCCCTTGGCAACCGCGTCCTCCACGTGCGCGGCGATGATCTCCTGCTGTGGAGCGGAGGTGACCGCGCCCACGTCCACGTTGCCCGGCTTGGTCGGCACGCCCTGGCGCAGCTTTCCCACCTTCTCCGTCACGAGCTGCACGAACTCGTCGTGCACGGGCTCCTCGACGTACACCCGCTCGACGGAGATGCAGGTCTGGCCGCCGTTCTGCATCGAGTAGTAGGTGGCGGCGTTGGCGGCCTTCTCGAGATCGGCATCGCGCAGCACGATCATCGGGTCCTTGCCGCCCAGCTCGAGGCCGACGGGGGTGAGCGTGCGTGCGGCCCGCTCGGCCACCTTCTTGCCGGTGGCCGTGGAGCCGGTGAACATCACGAAGTCCACCTGGTCGATCAGTACCGAAGCTGTCTCGCCACGGCCCGTGATCACCTGGAACACGTCCCTGGGCAGTCCGGACTTCTCGAGCATCTCGACCATGAGCAGGGAGGTGAGGGGCGTGGTCGAGGACGGCTTGAGCACCACGGAGTTCCCCGCCGCGAGCGCCGGGATGCAGTCTCCGAAAGAGTTCGTCAGCGGGTAGTTCCACGGACCGATCACGCCGACCACACCCAGAGGCCGGTAGCGCAGGACGATCTTCTTGCCCGCCAGGAAGGGCGACGCGGAGCGCACCCGCTCGTCGGCCAGGAACTTGGGCGCGTTCTTGGCCCAGAAGCCCAGCGCGGCGGCGGCGTAGCCGATCTCGGCGGTCTGGGCGTCGTTGTATGTCTTGCCCGTCTCGGAGACGATCGTCTCCATCACGCGGTCGGAGTTGTCGAGCAACCATTTCTGGGCGCGGCGCATCACCTTGGCGCGCCCCTCGTAGCCGAGGGCTTGCCAGCCGGGCTGCGCCGCCCGCGCGCGTGCGACGACGGGAGCGACCTCCTCGGGGCTCATGCTCGGCACGGTGCCGGCGGCCCCTCCGGTGGCCGGGTTCTCCACCTCGATGTGATCGCGAGCCGCCCCGTTGCTCCGGGGAGTCTCCTCCACAGTCGTCGTCTCAGCCATTGTCTGTCCTCTCCCTTTCACGCTTGCGCTCGCCGATCCGGTGCATCATCTTCGTCGGTTTGATTCCGAGACGCGGCATCATGGCGATCGTACGCGCTTGGCAGCCCCGCCACGGGGGGATGCCTTCACCAGCTGGTTGCCGACGGAGCCCGCCATCAGGCGCCCAGGGCCTCACCCATACGCTCGACGGGGCGGGTAGGCCGGGCGCCGATGCGGTAGCGCTTGCGCTCGGACTTGAGCTGAGCCTTGTAGGGCGGACCGTCGACCTGGATCGTATGGCGCTTCGAGGCGACGTAGCGCTTGCGCATCACCGCCTGCTCTGAGGCGATGTCAGCGATCATCGTTGAGCGGTCCGGCAGCCTCACCCTTCCCTCGAGCAGGTCGGCCACCCATTCGGACTGCAGCTCGGCCAGCGGCATGATCGCGTAGAGGGGCTGGATGAGGCCGATGAAGAAGAGGCCTCCAAGGTCGGGCTGGACGACCCGGCGATAGAGCTCGATGCGGTTGTCGCCGGAGGGGTCGAGCAGAGAGGAGTCGAAGAACGGAAAGGAGATCTTGTAGCCCGTGCAGTACACGATCCTGTCGATGCGCTCGACCGAGCCGTCGGCGAAGCGCACCGAGTCGCCCTCCAGGCGCGCGATGTTCGGCTTGACCTTCACGCGGCCGTGGCCGATGCGCCCGTACAGGTCGGAGGAGACCGTCGGGTGGGCCTCGCCGAGCTTGTGGTCGGGCTTGGGCAGGCCGAAGTCCTGCGGGCGCCCGTTCGAGCTCTTCACCCGGCGGGTGAAGAACCAGCGCTGCAGCGAGAAGGGCAGGCGCGCCGAAAGCCACTCGGGGGCAAGCTCGTCGCTGGGCGTGCTGCCGAAGTACTTCGGAATGACCCATGCGCCGCGGCGCATGGCGATGAACGTCTGCTCGGACACGCGCGAGGTCTCCACGGCGATGTCACACGCCGAGTTGCCGATGCCCAGCACGAGCACGCGCTTGCCTTCGTAGCCTTCGGGGGTCTTGTAGTGGTGCGCGTGGATCTCCTCACCGTGGAACTCGCCGGGGAAGGGGGGCTCGGGCCAGCGCGGATCCCAGTGGTGGCCGTTGGCGACCATCACGGCCTCGTAGCGCGTGGTGGCGCCGTCGCCGAGCGTCACCTCCCAGCCCCCGCCGCCCGGTGCGCGGGCCACCTGGGTGACCTCGGTGCGAAAGCGGATCTGCTCGCGGAAGCCGAAGTGGTCCACATAGGCATCGAAGTAGGCCGCGATCTGGCGGTGCGTGGGGAAGTCGGGGTAGTCCTGGGGCATCGGGTAGGTCGCGTACTCCATGATCCTTCGCGAGGTGTTGATCGACAGCGAGTCGTAGGCCGACGACATGCCGTTGTCGTTCATGTAGCGCCAGTTGCCGCCCACCTCGGAGCCCTTCTCGAAGCAGACGAACGGGATGCCACGCGCGTGAAGGACCTGGCAGGAGGCGATGCCCGACGAGCCCGCGCCGATCACGCACACCCGGGGAGCGGGGTCCAAAGCCATCGGCGCCGAGCCTACCGGTGCCTGGACGCCGGGCTTGTCAGCGCCGCACTCGGCTCTTCACGCACGTTCCGCCGCGGCCGCGGGCTCAGGTGGGCCGGCATCCCTGGGCATGGCGACTCTCACCGCGCCGACGGTGGCGACTGCCGCCGCCCAGAACCAGCTCTCACCGACGATCTCGACGTGCGGCGCGAGCGCGAAGGCGACGCCCGCCCCAGCGACCGCGGTGCCAACCGCCATGCTGTCGGTCCTGTAGCCGCGCCGCTGCAGCGCGCCTGCGACCAGGGCGGCGAGACCGACTGCCACCAAGTATCCGGCGGAAGTCGTGATGTCGATCGAAGTCTCGGCAAGGAGCGCGACCGCGGCGCCCCACCCGGTGATCACGATCGCTGTCGCCCAGTAGGAGCCGCCCGGGCCTCCGATCGTAGCGGCCGCCAGGTATGCCAGGCCGACCAGTAGCGGCGTCCAATGGAAGCGAAGCTCGCCCACCTCTGTGAGGATGAATAGGAGGCAGGCGCCGCCGAGGAGCGTCAGGCCCTGCAGTCTGCGTTTCGACACTCCTCGAGCTTAGGTGCCGGCGCTTGCGACTCTGTGAACCCCCGACGGTACATGCGTGACGCGGGCCGACGCTTCGCCGCGCAACGCGCTTGGATGGGCGCGATGCCCGCGTTCTCGCACGCCGAGGAGGATGCACCCGCCTGGGACCAGCTGAGCGGCATCTACGATCGCCAGCTATGGCTCGAGCGCCGGGCGGTGGACGCGGCGCTCGACCTCGCTCGGCCCAGCCCAGCCGCGGTGCTGCTGGATGCCGGCACCGGCACCGGCGCGATGCTGCGTGCGCTGGCCACCCGCCCCGATCGACCGCATATCGCCGTCGGCGTCGACGCTTCGGCGGCGATGCTCGGCAGGGTCCCGCGACTGCCCGATGGGTGGCAGGTGAGGCGCGCGAGCATCGAGGCGCTTCCCTTCGACGACGCAAGCTTCGATCTGGCGCTGGCGGCCTACGTTCTGCACGTGCTCGAGCCCTCGACACGTACGGCCGCCCTGGGTGAGCTGCGCCGGGTCCTCCGGCCCGGAGGCCGGCTGGTCACCATCACCCCGGTCGCCCCGGGTCGAGCGCTGTCGCTGCCCTTCTGGCTGGCGCTCTCGCGGCTGGCCCGCGCGGCGCCCAGGCGCTTCGGGGGCCTCCGACACCTCGACCCTCGAGTCGAGCTGATCGAGGCCGGCCTCCACCTCGAACGGGCGTGCACCGTGCGCACCGGCTACTACTCGCTGTGCGTGGCGGCACGGGTCCCGGTGGGATCGACCGATCCCGGGTCGGCCGGCTGAGGCGGCGGGCGAGAATGGGGCTGAGTTGTCGAGCAGCTACGACCTGATCATCGTCGGCATGGGGTCAGGGGGCATGGTGGCCGCCGAGCTCGCCTCGACCATCGATCTGAAGGTGGGTGTGGTCGAGCGTGCGCGGGTGGGCGGCGATTGCCTATGGACCGGCTGCGTACCGAGCAAGGCGCTGCTGGCCTCTGCCAAGGCCGCGCACACGATGCGCCACGCCGACAGGTACGGCCTCGAGGCGGTCGAGCCGCGTATCGACAGCGCGAAGGTGTGGGAGCGGATCCGCTCGATCCAGGGCCAGCTCGCGCGCAGCGACGACGACCCGCAGCGCTTCACCGACATGGGCGTGGACATTCACTTCGGGCCGGCGCGCCTCGCCGGACCGCACGCGGTTGTCGTGGGTGGCGAGAGGCGGCTCGAGGCGCGCTTCATCCTCCTGTGCACCGGCAGCCGGCCGCTGATACCGGCGATCGACGGGCTCGAGGAGGCCGGCTTCCTGACCAGCGAGAACCTGTTCGAGCTGGAGCGAGCGCCCGAGAGCCTCACCGTGATCGGCGGCGGGCCGATCTCGATAGAGATGGCGCAGGCCTTTGTCCGCCTCGGCATCCCGACGACGGTCCTGCAGAAAGGCGACCGGATCCTCCCTCGCGACGAGCCCGACCTGGTGGCGCGGCTCGCGGAGATCCTGCGCGCTGATGGCGTGCAGTTGGAGCTGGGCGTGATGACGGAACGCCTGACGATCGAGGACGGCATGAAGGTGCTTACGGGCACGGTGGCCGGGCAGCCGAGGGCCTGGCGTTCCCACGAGGTCCTGATCGGGGCCGGGCGGCGGCCCAACGTCGAGGGGCTCGGGCTGGAGGAGCTGGGCGTCGAAGTCGGCCCGCGCGGCGTGAAGGTGGACCGGAACATGCGCACCTCGGTCAAGTCGATCTACGCTGTCGGCGACCTCGCCGGACGCTTCCTGTTCACCCACTCGGCAGGCTACGAGGCGGCCACCGCCGTCCGCAACGCGTTCTTCCCGGGAACCGCCGCGGCCACCGACTTCGTGCCCTGGGCGACCTTCACCGATCCCGAGTTGGCCCACGCGGGCCTCACCGAGGCCGAGGCTATCGAGAGGCACGGCGCCGGGAAGGTGCAGGTCTGGCGCCAGGAGCTGGTCCACTCCGACCGTGCCCGGGCCGACAGCGCCGGCGACGGCGCCATCGTGATCGTGACCGCGCGGGGGCGCGTCGTGGGCGCGCACGCCCTCGCGCCCGCGGCCGGGGAGCTGATCCACGAGCTCGCGCTCGCAATCAAGCAGAAGCTGAAGCTGACCCAGGTCGCGGGGCTGGTGCACGTCTACCCGACGCTGTCGATCGCCGTCGGGCAGCTGGCCGGAGAAGCCGCCTACGAGTCGGCGAAGAGGTACCGCTGGCTCGTGCGCTCGTCGGGAGGTTGAGCCGGCGCGACCGCAGCAGCTCACCGAGCTTCACGTTCTCGAGCGGGTCGAGCACGGAGTGCTGGGCGCAGGCGGGCACGAGCATGTCGGACTCCGGGTGCGCCATCGCGTACGAGCAGGCCAGGCGCTCCTGGGTGGCGCGGGTCGCGGGGTCGCTGCTCATCTCGCCGCGCTGGAGCGCCGCCCAGGCCGGACGCACCTGCTCGGCGTCCATGAAGGAGTGCATCACGTACGTCCCGCTGCTCGACGAGGACGACCCGCGCGACCACCGCTTCCTCGGAGACTTCATCGCCGCGTTCGGGGGAATGGACTTCGCCGCCCCGCCCGGGATCCTCGGCGCGCGGCTCGCGCGCGGCTCGCGCGCGGCTTCGCACGGCACCCGCGGGCGCTCCCGGGCGTCCTCGGGTTGGGCGCGGCGCTTCACGGCTCGAGCCGGGGGCCTCAGTGCCGCCGTGCGCGATCGCCCCCGCGCGCTCCACCTACGCATGTCCATCCCGTTGCTTCGTCGCATCAGCTCTCCCCGCGCACGCGCGGGTACAGTCGGGCGAGCCGGGCGGGATCGACCCCGGCGATGAAGAGCCAGCGGATGAGGACCCACGAGAGCACCGTGCGCGGGATTCCGAGCGCCCGCCAGCGCCGTGACGAGGTGAGCGCACCGACGGGAAGGCAGGCGGTGGGGCCGAGGCGCTCGAGCCGGCGCACGAAGTCGTAGTCGTCCATGATCGGCAGCTCCCGGTAGCCGCCGAGGCGCTCGAAGGTCTCGCGCCGGACCCAGATCGACGAGTCGCCGTAGTAGACGCCGAGCCTGCGCTGGACGGCGTAGACGGCGCCGAGCAGGCTGGAGAAGCGGTCGCCGCCGTCGAAGCGAAGGGCGAAGTTGCCGCCCACGACCGCCGGTCGCCCCCGCATGGTCGCGACCAGCGTGGCGTAGGCGCCCTGCGGCAGCCGGCTGTCCGCATGCAGGAACAGGATCAGATCGCCGGTGCTCACGCGCGCAGCGGCGTTGAGCGCCACCGCCCTGCCGCCGGGCGTCTCGACCACCTTCGCCCCGACCGGGTGCTGCGCTGCGATCGTGCGCGTTGCGTCGACTGACCCGCAGTCGGCCAGCACGACTTCGAAGCGCCCCGGCAGGGCCGCCAAGTGGTCAAGGAGGACCGGCAGCTCGCGCGCCTCGTCGCGGGCGGGGATCACGACGGATACGAGCGGTCCGGCCACGCCACGGCGCGGCAGCTCGGCACTCATGGGGAGCTCAGACCGCGCACTGGAAGGCCTGGGGAAGGCTGCCGTCGGCCTGGCGGAGCACCAGGAAGCGCTCGATCACCCGGCGCTTGGCCTCGGCGAGCGATACCTCGCCGCGCGCCACCAGCAGGTCGGGGCTGGCGTCGACGTCGCCGCCCACCGGGTGCCAGTGGACGCCGTCGGCGGTCACGGTCAGCTCGGGGACCATCACGGCGTCGGAGATCTGCTCGCCCACCCCCTGCTCGGCCGCGATGCCCCGGCCGACGAGCGGGCGCACCGCGAAGTCGGAGCCCTCCACGCCCAGCCCCGCCAGAAGATCGCGCAGCTGCGGGACCTCCGCGCGGTTGTCAGGCGTCTCGGTCATCGCCACGCGCAGCGGCAGGCCGAGCTCGCGGGCGTACTCGATCCCGTGCATCGCCCTCGCCCACGAGCCGGCGCCGCGCCAGCGGTCGTGCGTGGTGGAGAGTGCGCCGTCGATGGAGCTCTGCAGCGTCAGGCGCGGGCGGCCCGCGAGACGCTCGAGGTCGCGGCCCCGGCGACCGGAGAACAGCATCGCGTTGGTGAGCACCACGGTTGCGAGCCGATCCGACGCGTACTCGATCATCGGCACGATCTCCGGGTGCACGAAGGGCTCGCCGCCGGTGAGGTAGATCTCGGTGAAGCCCTCGTCGACCGCCTCGTCCACCAGCGTCCGGAAGCGATCGAGCGAGATCTCGCGCCGGCGCGCGTGCGGAGAGGACGCCACCACGCAGTAGTCACAGGCCAGGTTGCAGTGGAAGTTAGTGTAGACCCACAGCCGCGACGGAAAGACCTCGGACCCGAACATCGAGACCACCGGGAGCCCGTCACCGGGCACCGCCGGCGCGTCCGCCCAGCCCAGGCCATCCGCGGCGAAGCCGGTGGGCATCGCACCGCGATAGACGTGGTACCGCCCCCGCGCGCGCTCTGGCGGGGGGACGATCTCGAGGCAGGTGGTCCACCACCCGGTCTCGATCGTCTCCACGAACGCGGCGGGCAGGCCCGCAGAGCGCATCGAGGCGGCCTGTGAGCGCCAGTCGTAGGCCACGGGCACGAGCTCGGCGCGGGCGTGGCCGTCCTCGAGGTCGACCACCGCGTACCAGGTGTCGGTGCGCCCGTCGTTGGCAGGCCGGCCGGCCGCTCCGACGTTCACGACCAGCGTGCCGGAGATGCGCCGCTGCCACGGGATGCCGGTGTGCGTGCAGAGCAGCAGGCCGGCCCCGCTGAGGGCCAGGCGCGAGCGCACCTCGTCGTCGTCGAGCGACTCCCATAGGAAATCGTTGACCGCCACCGGGGAGCCGTGGACCATGTGCACGTCCACCCCGCCGAGCGAGCGTCGCAGCTCCCGCGGCAGCCCGGCCATCCATGCCGCGAAGTCGGCGCCCGTGTGCGCGCGCGTGTAGTCGTACATGAGCTGGGCGAAGTGGTTGTCGCGGGGGTCCGAGTAGCCGCAGCCACAGTCGTCGTCGCCGCGGCCGATGGCGATGTCGTAGTTGCCCGCGATCGACTCGACGGCGTGCTCTCGGAGCAGTGGCCAGATGGCGTCGCACTCGGCCCCGAAGCCGCCGAGGTCGCCCAGGTTGAAGACCTGCTCACAGCCCCTGGCGCGGGCATCGGCCAGCATCGCGCCGAGCGCGTAGGGGTTGGCGTATGCGCCTCCAAACGCTGCGATCCTGGGCACGCCTGTCCTCCATTGGCGGGTCCTACGTACCGGGCGACTCTAGCCGCCGGCAACGGATGGGGCAGCAGCCTGCCGCGCGGCTCGCCGCATGGATTACAGTGAGCATCCGATCGCCGAGCGCAGGAAGAGGGCGGGATGACGCAGACCAACACCAGGATCGCCATCCTCGGTGCGGGACCGATAGGGCTCGAGGCCGCGCTCGCGGCTGCTGAGCGCGGCCTAGACTTCACCGTCTACGAGGCCGCATCCAGCGTCGGCGGCTACGTACGCCGGTGGGGCCACGTCCGCCTCTTCACCCCGTGGTCGATGAACGTGTCCGGGCGGGTTGCTCGGGCGCTCGAGCGCGGCGGAGAGTCGCGCCCCAGCGGCGACAGCCTCCCCACGGGTCACGAACTCGCCGACCGGCTGCTGGAGCCGGTGGCGGCGCTCCCGGAGCTCTCCGGACGCCTGCGCTTTGGCACGCGCGTGCTCGAGGTGGGCCGCGAGGGCCTGCTCAAGCACGAGGCGATCGGGTCAGCGGAGCGAGCGCGGCGACCATTCAGGCTGCTCGTGCGCGCGCCAGACGGCCGCGACGTCGTGGAGAACGCCGAGACGGTGATCGACTGCACCGGTAACCACGGCAACCCAAACCGTCTCGGCGACGGGGGCATATCGGCTCCCGGCGAAGAGGCTCTCGACGGCCAGATCGTACGCTACCTGCCCAAGCTGGGTGAAGAGCATCGCGAGTGGGCCGGACGGACGCTGCTTCTCACAGGCTCGGGGCACTCGGCGCAGACCGCCGCGCGCGACCTGGCCGAGTTCGCCCGCGAGGCACCCGGCACACGCGTGGTCTGGGCGATCCGCAACCCCGACCCCGACTTCGGCGCCGTCCACGCCGATCCACTGCCCGAGCGGGCGGCGCTGAACGCCACCGCGCTCGAGTTGGCGCGGGGGGCCTCCCCGGCGATCGAGGTGCGGACCGGGCGAGTGACCGAGGCGCTGGCGGCCAGGGACCGCCGCATCGCGGTATTCCTGCGCAACGGCGACGCAGAGGAGATAGTGGTCGACCGCGTGCTCGCGCTCAACGGCGGCGTGGGCGACGCCTCGATCTACCGGCAGCTGCAGGTTCACGAGTGCTATGCGACCTGCGGCCCGATCAAGCTCGCGGCCACCCTGCTGGGTGAGGCGGGCGGGGGTGACTGCCTCACGCAGCCCGACCACGCGCCGGACACCCTGGTTAACCCGGAGCCGGGGTTCTTCATCCTCGGGGCCAAGTCCTTTGGGCGCAACAGCCAGTTCCTGCTGCGCATCGGCTGGCAGCAGGTGGACGACGTGTTCGACTCGCTGCTGCCCCAGCCGGCCGCGACCTGAGCGCTCGGGCGTGCGCTCGACCCCGGGCCCGGGCGGTGAGGCAGCCCGACCGCTCACCGAAGGGGAGCTGTGGACGCGTGAGCAGCTGGAGGCGCTGCTCGCCGGCTCCTTTCGCCCCTCGGCGGTCGGGCGGTTCCTGCTCGACTCCCAGCGGCGCGCCAACCGGATCCGGCGCGGGCGCCCGGAGCTGGGCGGCCGCGCGCGAGCGTGGATCGGGGCGGGCGCGCTCGCCTGGATCGCCCTGGCCGCCGCCGGCGTTCAGCCCTACCGCCGCCGCGCTCGCGGCGGACTGGCGTGGTGGGCGCTCACCGGCGCGATGCTCGACTGGCATCTCGGGATGGTGGAGACCGAAGACGGCCGTCCGCGCCAGCTCAGCTGCGCCGATGCCGCCACGCTGCTGCGCGTGTGGCTCGTGCCCGTCGCCGCAGACGCGCCCACGCCGGCGATCTGCGCCGTCGCGGCCACCAGCGACCTGCTGGACGGCGCCCTCGCGCGCCTTGCCGAGCCCACGCGGATCGGCCGCGACCTAGAGGGTCTCGCCGACACCTGCTTCGCCGTGGCCGCACTGCGCGGCGCGCTGGCGCGCGGGTGGGTCAGCCGCTGGGCGGCGGCGGGCGAGACCGCGCGCCTCCTGGCCGGCCTCGCGTACGCGCTCTATGTCTACTTCGGCCAGGCCGGCGTGCCAAGCCGGACGCTTACGAGAGCGGCCCGCATGACTACTCCCATACGCGCCGCGGGGCTGATCGCCGCGGGCACCCGCCGCCGAGGGCTCGCCAACGCGCTGATCATCGGCGGCTCGGCCGGGAGCGTCGCCGCCGTGGCCGCCGCCCTGGGTGGACACCGCCAGCCCGGACCTGGCCGGGGCGCCGGCCGCGCGCTGCCCCGCGCCGGTTAGATAGAGCTCACCCGAAGGTGAACGCATAGCTCTTCACCCCGGGCGGGAAGCGCAGGCTCAGCTCGTGCTCTCCGGCCCGGGGCAGCGAGACCAGCCGGTAGAGGCGCTCGCCCGTGACGGCCGCCTCGCCGCTGCGCACGTCCTCCCCGGCCTCGACGGCAGACACCGGCTCGCCGTCCACCAGCACCTCCACCTCGCGAGGGCGCTCGTCCTCCGAGCTCATCACCAGGAACACCTTGCGCGCCTTGAAGCGCGCGCGCAGGGATGCCCCGTCACCGGAGGTCGCGGCCTCCCCGTCCACGCGCCACTCACCGCTGAGCGCAAAGCCATTGGGAGGCAGTCGCTGTGCGCCCGGGTAGTTGCGCGTTCTCCTGCGCGGCGGCTCACCCACCCAACCCTCGGCCCGCTGGGTCCCGAGGTAGGTCTCAGGGGTCCGCACGGCGGGGTCGGGCGTCTCGGTGCGCGCGTTCGCCAGGGCGCCGAGGCGATCCTGGCCCGACTCCTCCAGAAGCGCGCGGATGGCCTGCTCGGTCTCCTCGTAACCGCCCTCGCCGAAGTGGGTGTATCGCACCCGCCCCTGCGCGTCGATCAGGTACTTGGCCGGCCAGTACTGGTTGCCCCACGCGTTCCAGGTCGCGTACTCGTTGTCCTGGGCCACGGGGTACGCCAGGCCGTTCTGGTCGATTGCCTCGCGCACGTTGGACGCCTTGCGCTCGAAGGCGAACTCCGGCGTGTGCACGCCCACGATCGTCAGGCCCTTGTCGCGGTAGAGGCGGTCCCAATCCTTGATCGCGGGGAAGGTGCGGATGCAGTTGATGCACGTGTAGGTCCAGAAGTCCACGAGCACGACCCGCCCGCGCAGATCCTCGAGCGATAGCCCCTCGCCGTCCGGGGTGTTGAACCACTCCTGGTTGCCCGTGAAGTCCGGAGCCTTGCCGAGCGCGGGGTAGCGCGACCCGGGGTCCGCGATGTGCGGATTGCTCGCCGCCACCTGCCGGCGGTCGGAGTCGAAGCGCGCCTCGCCACGCAGGTCGGCCAACCGCTCCTCGACCGCGTCGGAACGTTCCAGGCCGCGGGTCGGGTTCGTGAGCAGGGCCGGGAAGTCGTTGGCCAGCGCCGTGGTGAAGCGCACGTCGAGGTTGGCGAGCATCGCGACGGCGGTCACGACCATCACCGCGCCGAGCACGCGCTGCAGGCCGGGGCCGCGGCCCGTGCGGCGCAGGCGCTCGAGCACCCTGCGCCCGCCAAAGGCCATCAGTCCCAGCGCGAGCGCCGACCCGGCGCCGTAGGCCACCGCCACCGCAACAAGGCCGAGCGAGCTGTCCTGGGTCGCCCCCACGGAGATGATCGCCGCCACGATCGGACCGGCGCAGGGCGCGTAGACGAAGCCGAGCGCAACGCCCACGCCGATTCCCGACACGAAGCCGCTGCCGGCCGAGCGCGGGCCAAAGCGCGACAGCCGGCTGAGCGGGGCTTCGACCCTCTCCCCCAGCGAAGGCAGGATCAGCGACAGCCCGAAGAAGAGCAGCACGAGGATCGCGAAGGTGCGCACGAAGCCGTCCGCCAGCCCGATCCGGCTGACCAGCGAGCCGATGGCCACAATCACCAGCGTGTGCGAGGCCGTGAGGCCCAGCACGACTCCAAGCGGCCGCCGCCGGCCCCCGGTCGCGCTGGCCGAGAGCAGCGCGGGAAGGACCGGGAGCACACATGGGGTAAGCGCCGTGGCCGCTCCGGCGAGGGCCGCGAAGAGAATCAGCAGGGTCATCGCACCCCATTGTTCGCATGCCAGGTGAACATCGGATGAACTATCCGGCGCCGGCCCTAGAGTTCGGGTCCATGCTCAAGCTGCCCAGAGGGCATTCCGAGTCCGATCTCGAGCTGGCTCGACGGGTGGCCCGGCAGCTCGGCTCGGGCGACCTGCATGTGTTCTGGAGCGACTCGCTTCCATCCCCGAGGCTGCGACCGCCGGCGCTACCGAGCCTGGCCGAGGGCCTCGCCGTGGTCGGCGGCGCGCTCGGCGCGCTCGCCTCGGCGTTCAACGCCCGGCGTCCCCGTCCGCAGCGCCCGCTGACCTAGACGATTCCGCCGTTGCGCAGGCGGCGCTTCATCCGCACGGTCGTGCCCTCCTCGGCGCGGGTCACCTCAACCTCGTCCATCAGCTCACGAATCAGCACCAGTCCGCGTCCGCCTCCCCGGTCGGGGCTCTTTTCGCGCCAGCTCCCGCGGTCGCTCACGGTGATGTTGACCTCGTCGCCGTCCACCACCCCGGCCACCTCGAAGGGGGCGTCGTTGCCTCCGTGCTCGATCGCGTTCGCGGCTGCCTCACCGGCAGCAATCAGAATCTCGGCCACGTCCTCCTCGTCCCCGTCGGTCTGGCGCAGCCAGCGCCTCAGCAGCGCGCGCATGGAGGCCAGCTCGCCCGGGAGGGACGGCAAGGTAAGCGTCAGCCGCTCGCTGACCGGGGGTGCGTGCAGGGCGAGGATCGCCACGTCGTCAGCCGCCGCGCCACCCGGGACCAGCCGGTCCAGCAGCTCGTCACACAGGCGCTCGGTGCCGCCGTCGGAGTCACTCGCAGCCTCCGCCAGTCGCTCGAGGCCATCGTCGAGCAGCTCCCCCGGGCGCTCGACCAGGCCGTCGGTGTAGAGCACGATCGTCGCCCCCGGGCGCAGCTCCGTCGACCCCGCCTCGTACTGGGCGTAGGGCATCACGCCCAGCGGCACGGAGCTGGGGCCCTCGAGAAAGCGCGGGCGTCCATCCTCCAGGATCAGGGGCGGCAGATGGCCGGCGTTGACCCAGGAGATGGCGCCCTCGCCCTGGTCGACGACCATGAACACGAGGGTGGCCATCTGGCTGTCCTCGAGCTCAGACCACACGAGCCGGTTGAGCCGGTCGACCACCCCGCGCGCGTCGTGGCCCTCGAGGGCGTACGCGCGCAGCGCGCTGCGCAGCCGCCCGACCATCGAAGCGGCGGCCAGGCCCTTCCCGGCCACGTCGCCCATCACCAGGCCGACCCGAGACGAATCGATCGGGATCACGTCGTACCAGTCGCCGCCCACCTCGGCCTCGCTCGCGGCCGCCTGATAGCGCGCGGCCACCTCCAGTCCCGGCAGCGTGGGCAGCCGTTCCGGCAGCAGGCTGCGCTGGAGGGTCTCCGCGATACGGTGCTCGCGCTCGTACACCCGCAGATGGTCGATTGCGAGCGCCACGCGGTCGGCGGCCAGGCGCAGCAGCAGGATGTCGTTCTCGGTAAAGCGGTTGGGCATCGCGACGCCGACCTGGATCACGCCCGTGACCGCCCCGCCGGCCATCAGCGGAACGCTGACAACCGAGCGCATGTCCCGCGTAGCGGGATCGATGGCTTGACCCGGGCTGACGTCGCGCACGACCATCGGCTCGCCGCTCTGAGCGACCTTGCCCGCGATGCCCGCCCCCGGTGGGATCGTCACGGGAGGCTCTCCCTCGGACATCTCGGTCGACGCCCTCACCACGAGCTGTCGGTCTTCGTCCATCAGGAGGACGGTTGCGGCCTCGGCGGCAACCACCTCGCAGACCCGTGGCACCAGGGCCGCCAGCATCGGCTCGAGCCGGGTATGCGCGAGGGCGGTGTCGAGCAGGACCTGCAGACCGCGAACCACGCCGGCCATCTGCTCGGCCTCCTGCCGGGCCGCGCGTTCGCGCAGCAGCTGCTCGCGCTCGGCCTCCAGGCGGTCCCGGTCGCTCAGGTCGTGCACGAAAAACGAGACGAGCATCCTCTCGCCGGCCCTGACCGGGGAGACGATGATCTCCGCGGGGAAGCGCCTGCCGTCCCGTCGGATCATCTCCACCTCGCGCCGCAACGGCGGCGCCCCCGCCGGTCGCTCGAAGTCACCCCGCCGGCGCTCTTCGTGGGCGCCACGGTGCTCGGGGGCAAACATCAGCTCGGCCACGTCGTGCCCGAGCGCCTCCTGCGCCCCGAACCCGAACAGCCGCTCGGCCTCACGGTTCCACTGCAGCACGGTGCCGTCGCACTCGATCGTTGCGAACGCGTCGGGCGCGGCGTCGATGATCGCCCGGGTGCGGGCCTCGGACTGCTGGAGCTCGGAGTTGCGCAGGGCGGCCTGTCGAGCCCCGCCGCGCAGCCGGTCGATCAGGTTGGAGATCAGCAGCCCCGTGACCAGCGGCGTGCCTATCGCGAGCACCCACCTCGTGGCCGGACTCGGCGCGTCCTGGGCCAGGAGCACGACCAGGTACGACCCAGCCATCAACGCCATGTGCATGAGCGCTGGGCGCAGCGCAAAGCAGGCGAAGGCGTAAAGGGCGACCCATCCGTAGAGGATCGGGTAGAGCAGCGCAGTCCCCGCGAAGTAGTTGGCGACGCTGAGGATCACGGTGGCCAGCGCCACGCCCAGATGCAGCTCCCGCTCGGAGATCGACTCCTCGCCGGCGAGCACCGCAGCGCCCAACACGGCGGAGAGTCCGGCCAGCCCCCACAGCGGAACGTCGTCGATCTTCTCCTGATGTGGCAGGACGAGGGTGAGCGCACCGATCGCGCTTCCCGCGACGAAGACGTAGGCAAGCGCTCGGGCCTTGACTTGGCGGCCGAACAGCTCCGAACCGTCGTCCGCCCCGCGGCTCTCGCTCATCCCCCCGGCTGTGGCCCCTGCTCGCCGCCGGCCTCGACCACGCGACGCGCCAGGTCCTCGTGTCCCTCCACCACGCGCAGCTTCACCGGATCGGTGTCCGGCCGGTCGTGCACGAGATCCCAGGTCTTGTTGGCCGTCAGGCGAGCGGTCTCCGGCGTGGCGCCCGCGAAGAGCAGCTCGACCACCTGGATCTCGAACGTCTCGAGTTGCACGATCGGATCCCCGGGAGGCATGCGCGGCAGCGGCTCGTCGGTGGCCTCTCGCCACATCGCTGTGGCCATCACCAGTCGGTTGCGCACGGCTGCGGGATCCATAGCGGTCAGGCTATCCTGCAAGGCAGCAGCGCAGCCGGACCGCACCGGGGCTCCCCGGATCCTTCACCTTGCCAGAGCTGATCCACACCTGTTACCGGATCGCCGACATCGACCGCTCGGTGGACTTCTACCAGCGTCTCGGTTTCGAGGAGCTGCGGCGCATGCCGATCCGCGACGAGGCCACAAACGTCTTCATGGGCCTGCCCGGCGACGGTGCCCGCCTCGAGCTGACCTACAACCACGGCCATGACGAACCCTACGACCTCGGCACCGGGTACAACCACATCGCGGTAGCGCTCGAGGATCTCGACGGCGCGCTGGCGGGGCTGGCCGAGCAGGGGATCGAGCCCGAGAAGCCGCCGTACACGGTGAGCGACGGCGGCTCGCGACTCTGCTTCGTGCGCGATCCGGATGGCTACCGGATTGAGCTGATCGAGCGCGCCGAGTAGCGGTCGCCTCGGCCTGGTTCGAGGCTCAGCACGCCGGGCGGGCCGCCCTACTTCGCCGGCTTGACCCTGCCGGCGCGCGGAAGCTTCGTGACCGGTGCGGACTCGTCCTTTGCGCGCGGGCGCTGCGGCAGGACCAGTCCGCGGCTCTTCGCGGGAGGGTCACCCTCTGTCGCGGGGCCCCGCGGAGCGGGGGCGCCGTCGCTATTTGGGCTCGGAGCGGGCTTGGCGCGCGGGCGTACGGGCGCCGTCTCCGGTTTCCCGGTCGCACCCCTGCCGTTACCTCCGGTGCCTCCGCGCGCGAGCGCGGGGCCGCGGCCGGCGTGCTGGCCCCTGTCCTTGCCTTGCCCCTTGCCGTTACCTTGCCCGTTGCCGTCGTGCTTGGACCTGTCGCCGGCGATCGCGCGGCTTGTCCGGTTGGCCGACCCCGGTGGATCGCTATCCGAGCCCCCGCGCCGACGCGCCGAGTCCCCGCGGCCCCGCCCACGTGCTTGGCCCGGGACCTCACGGGTCCCCGCCGGCCCGAGAGGCGAGGAGGCACCCGACGACGGCGCCTGCGCCGGCTCAGGCCGCTGCGCCGGAGAAGAGGGGCTACGATCGGCCCTGTCGGCGACGATCGCCACGCCCGCGCCGCCCGCGAGCACGGCGACGGCTGCGATCTTTGCCGCCGACGCCGCGGCCAGTGACGCCGCACCTGCGCCCGAGGTGAAGGCCCCAGCTGTCGCGGCCGCTCCGCCGGCGGCAGCCGCACCGCCACCGGCCGCTCCTCCCCCACCCGCGGCGAGCGCCCCGAGAACGCTGTCCTTCAAGCCGATGGTGGGAGCAACGGGCAGGATCAGGCCCATCATCCTGCGCTGGCGACGCAGATCCTTCATGTAGGCGGCACAGCTCGGGCAGCTCTTCAGGTGGTGGCTCAGGCGGCCGCGACGCAGGCCGCCTCCGCGCGCGTTGGCAAGCTCGACGCGGATCTCCTCGCAGCTGGCCTCACGGGCTTCGCGCCGTTCGGCCAGACCCGATCGGGCGCGGAAGACAAACCCCTTCACCTGGGCAGCCTCACACTCGAGAACTTCGGCGACCTCGGCGTGAGACAGGTCACCGAGCTCTGTGAGCACCAACGCGGCTCGCTGGTCCTCGGGCAGGTCGCCCAGATCGGCGAGCAGCGAGCGGAGCTCGGCGCGCTGCTGCACGACCTCGTCGAGGCCCCTCGTCGAGACCTCCACGTCCTCGAGCACGTGCTCACGCCGGGCGCGAAGGATCGAGAGGCAGCGGTTGCGAGCGATCGCGTACAACCAGGGCTTGAGGTTGATCTCGCGCGCGTCGGCGAGCAGGTGACGGTGGGCCGACACGAACACGGTCTGCACGGCGTCCTCAGCCTCGTCGAGCGAGCCGAGCATATGCCGGCAGAAGGAGAGGATCGCGGGGATATGGCGCTCGTAGAGCACTTCGAACGCGGCAGCCTCGCCGGCCCGCAAGCGGGCGACCAGCGCAGCGTCGCCGCGAAGAGCGAGCAGCCGCTTCGAGACCGACGCAGGCCGGCGTCCCGGTTTCGGCAAGGCGGTGGTGGCGTCCAAGGTCCCAATGTGTATACCTGAACGCGGGAGGACCGACGGAAGTTCGCCGGTACTCGCGAACCATCGTTGCGGCCGTGCGTTTGAGCAGGTGAAACCCGCAACGAAAGGACGGACCCATCGTGATGAAGCAAGCACTCATCGCCTGCGCGGCCGGCGCACTGCTGATCGCCCCGGGCGCCACCGCCAAGCCGGACAAGACCGATCGCACGAATGCGGCAAAGGAATGCCGCGCCGAGCGCGGCTCCACCGACGCCACGCGCGAGGCTTTCCGCGCCAAGTACGGCACCAACAAGGGCGGCAAGAACGCCTTCGGCAAGTGCGTGTCCAGCACCTCCAAGGAGGAGGAGGCCGAGCGCGAGACGGCGGCCAAGAACGCCTCCCAGGAGTGCAAGGCCGAGCGCGACGCCGGCGCGGACGCATTCGCCGAGAAGTACGGGACGGGCAAGAACGCCAAGAACGCGTTCGGCAAGTGCGTCTCTTCCAAGGCCAAGCAGGACAAGGCCGAGGCCGATCAGGAGGACGCCGAGGAGGCCATGGAGCGCAAGAGCGCTGCAAAGGAGTGCGCCGCCGAACGTGAGGCGGGCGAGGACGCTTTCGCGGCCAAGTACGGCACGAACGCGAACAAGCGCAACGCCTTCGGCAAGTGCGTCTCGAAGAAGGCCTCGGCCTGAGCGAGACCCACCACGGAGCGGGCTGCCACGAGGGCCCGCCCGAGCAGAAGTGTGACGAGGGCCCCGCTAGATGGCGGGGCCCTCGTCGTTCGTCGGCTGCGCTCCTCCCCGAGATCCATCGGTGCGGTGCTCGCGGAACCACGTTCCGGCTGCGCTCCTCCCCGAGCATCGACGATCATGGCGCGCGTGAACCACGCCACCGTTCTCGCGCAAGCCCCTCTGCGCATCGCCCTCGGCGGTGGAGGCACCGACCTGGCTTCGCACTACGGCGAACACGGCGGCTTCGTGCTCTCGGGCGCGATCGATCGCTACGTGCGGATCCGCGTCGCGAGCACGCGGGGCAAGCTGTTTCGCTTGGCGCACCTCGAGCGCGAGGAGGTGGAGGACCCGGCCGACATCGGCCATCCGATCCTCAGGGCCGCCATCGCCCGCCACGGTGACGGCCGGCCGCTGGAGCTGAGCTCGGAGGGCGACGTGGAGCCCGGTACGGGGCTTGGCTCGTCGGGGGCCTACGCGGTGTGCGCGGTAAAGGCGATCGCGATGGCCGCGGAGCGGGAGCTGGCCGACGGCGAGCTCGCGGAGGCGGCATGTGCGATCGAGATCCACGACGCCGGGCGGACCGTGGGCAAGCAGGATCAGTACGCCTCGGCCTACGGCGGCTTCAACGCCTTCACCTTCGCGCGCGACGGGACGGTAGAGGTTCACCCCCTCGAACTGCCGGTCACGGTCCGCGAGGCGCTGCGGGATCAATTCCTTCTCTTCTACACCGGCCAGAGCCGCTCCGCCGCGCACATCCTCTCCGGTCAGGTCGAGCGCACGCTGGCCGGCGATCCCGGGCTCGAGCGCAACCTCCTGCGCAGCTGCGCCGCCGCGCAGGAGAGCAGCCGCGCCTTCGAGGCAGGCGAACTGGACGCGATCGCCGTGCTGATGAACGAGCAGTGGGCACTCAAGCGCGAACGGCTGGCCCACGTCGGGATGGCGCGGATCGAGGAGCTACGGGAGCTGGCGCTTCGCGGCGGGGCGCGGGCCGCGATGCTGATGGGGGCCGGAGGCGGCGGGTATCTGCTGGTCTACGCGCCAGACCCGGAGCGGGTGCGTACCGCGCTGGCACTCGCCGGCGCGCCCGAGCTGACCTTCGATCTCGACCTGAAGGGCTGCGTCGGGCGGATGGCCGCGGCAGCGGACTAGGATCCCCGGCGCGAGAGGGAGCGCAGGGCCCCGGCCCCGCAGCTCGCTGGGCGGCACGTTGCAAGGCGCCCCTTGCAACAAACCATTCACGATGCAGGAACTTTGCCTGCTACAACGACGCCGCACGCCGAATCGCTCTGGCCCTGACCGAGCGAGCGGGGGAACCAAGCGGTCTCGATGGCCGCGGGGGCGAATCCACCGGCCGCGGCCCCGCCGCGGATCCGGAGGTAGCGCTGCTTGTGCAGCGCGAGCCCGACAGCTCACCTCGTAGGCGCACAGAGCGAACCAGACAGAGGTGCTTTCAAGTTGAACGGTGTCCCCCGGGATCTGACCTGTCCCGATATCTGGACCGAGTCACTCGAGCGCTCCCGCGCGCGCCGGGCCGCTCCCGCACCTCGCCGTGAGCTGCCCCTGGGCTCCGCGCGCAGCGCCTCGGTGGCCGCCGCGATCGTGGTGGCCGGAGGCTCCTCCTCGGCAGTGATCGTCGGGGGGCTGGCCGGCTCGACCGACACCGCGGCGGCCGCGGCGGCCGCCAAGGTGCGCCACCGCGGCGGCGGCGTGGCCGACCTGCAGCGCAAGCTCGGCATCACCGCCGACGGTGTGTTCGGTCCGCAGACCACGCGGGCTCTGCGCCGCTGGCAGCGCCGTCACGGGCTCACAGCCGACGGAGTCGCCGGCCCGATGACGCGCCGCGCGATGGGCCTCGGCTCGGGCCCCGTGCTCAAGCGCAAGAAGGTCCGCCCCCACCAGCGCTCGCGTGCCCGGCGCGGCCGCGGCGGGCGCTCCCACCGTGGCGGGTCGTCCCGGCGCGGCGGTGGCGTGCGGACGCTGCAGCGCAGGCTCGACCTGCCCGCCGACGGGGCCTTCGGGCCCCAGACCGAGCGCGCGGTCCGCGGCTTCCAGCGCAAGCGCGGCCTGACGGCCGACGGCGTGGTGGGGCCCGCCACGCGGCGCGCACTTGGAATGAGTCCCGGACGGACGCTCAAGCGCAGGGGCGGGGGCAACCGTGGCGGCTCGCGGACCCGGCCGGGCTCCTACCGGGTGGTACAGCGCGTTGTCGCCGCCGCAAACCGGATCGCCACGACCCCGTACCGCTACGGCGGAGGACACGGCTCCTTCGACGACTGGGCCTACGACTGCTCGGGTTCGGTGTCCTACGCACTGCACGGCGGCGGCCTGCTGGACTCACCGCTGGCCTCAGGGGACTTCGCGAGCTACGGCGCACCCGGCCGCGGCAAGCACATCACGATCTACGCCAACACCGGCCACATGTTCATGGTGGTCAACGGGCGGCGCTTCGACACGAGCGCCCGCAGCATCACCGGGTCGCGCTGGACCGACGAGATGCGCTCGACGGCCGGGTATGTCGTGCGGCATCCGCCGGGGCTCTAGTCCAGCCGCAGCGCTCGGCGCTCGAGTCGCCATCATCGCTGCGTGGCCCACTCCCACGACGGGCGCTTCGCGCCCAGCCCCACGGGCGACCTGCATCTCGGCAACCTGCGCACGGCGCTCGTGGCGTGGCTGTTCGCGCGCTCTGGGGGCGGGCGGTTCCTGTTGCGGATCGAGGACCTCGACCCGCAGCGTTCCAAGCGCGCGCACGAGGAGCGCCAGCTTGCCGACCTGCGCTCGATCGGGATCGACTGGGACGGGGAGCCCGTGCGCCAATCCGAGCGCGCCGAGCTCTACCTCGATGCGCTGTCCCAACTCGAGGCTCAGGGCCGCGTGTACCCGTGCTGGTGCGCGCGCGCCGAGGTCCGCGCAGCCGCCGAGGCGCCCCATGCAACGCCGGCCGAAGGGGCTTACCCCGGCACCTGCCGCCGGCTGAGTGCGGCGGAGCGCGCCACGCGCATGCGCACGGCCCGGAGACCACCTGCGCTGAGGCTCGACGGCGGCGGTGAGCGCGTAGCGTTCAGCGACCTGCTGCACGGCGACCATCAGGGCGCGGTCGACGACTTCGTGCTGCGCCGCGGCGACGGCACCCCGGCCTACAACCTGGCGGTGGTGGTCGATGACGCCGCCCAGGGCATCGGTGAGGTGGTGCGCGGCGACGACCTGATGGACACGACCGGGCGCCAGCTGATGCTGGCGCAATTGCTCGGACTCCCGGCGCCGCGCCACGCCCACGTCGCCCTGGTGCTCGGGCCCGACGGCGCGCGCTTGGCAAAGCGCCACGGGGCGGTCAGCTTGGCGGACCTCGCCGCGCGGGGCCGAGGCCCGGGCGACGCCGTCGGCTGGATGGCCGAGAGCCTGGGCCTGGCCAAGCCGGGCGAGCGGGTGAGCGCTCCCGACCTGCTGGAGCGCTTCGACCCGGGGCGGCTGCCGCGCGAGCCGACGGTGCTTCATTGCGACCCGGATCCCGATCTGGTGGACCCTCAAGCGCCCCGGTAGGCCTTGCGTGCGGACGCCGTGTGGGGCCGCAAGAGGTCCGGCATGCTTAAAGCATGCCGGACCAGCTGCTCGCGGCTCTACGCCTGTGAGACGTTGACGGCCTTCGGGCCCTTGTCACCGGACTCGGCCTCGAAGGAGACCTTCGCGCCCTCGGTCAGCGACTTGAAGCCATCACCCATGATGCCGGTGTGATGGACGAACAGATCCTTACCCCCGTCATCGGGAGTAATGAAGCCGAAGCCCTTCTCGTCACTGAACCACTTGACGGTTCCATTAGGCATGTGTGGATCCTCCACTCTTTCGTGCTGCGTACGCGGAGGATGCTGAGAGCAACGACCCTGCGAGCGCTGGCACTTCTTCGCCGGGCGCCATCGCCCGGCCTCACAGGCGCAAACGGTAGCACCGGACGGGGGGCCGATGGGGGAAATAGGCTGACCCCATGCCAGGCCCCCTGCTGCTCGTCGACGCCCCCTATCTCCTCTATCGCGCCTTCTACGGCCTGCCGGACACCATCAAGGGCAGCGATGGGCGGCCCGTGAACGGCCTCCTAGGCTCTGTGAACACCATCCTGGCCGTCGCCGAAGAGCATGGCGCGCGGGCAGTCGTGTGCTGCTTCGGGCCCGATGCCGCGGCCTACCGGGTGCAGCTCTACGAGGCCTATCACGCCCACCGCCCGCCGATGCCGGCCGATCTGGCCCACCAGTGGGCTCAGGCGCCCGGCCTCTACCGCGCCCTGGGCTGGGTCGTGCTCGAACACGACGAGCTCGAGGCTGACGACCTTCTCGGCGCCCTGGCCGCCGAAGAGGAATCGGCCGGGGGGCGGGCTCTGATCCTGACCGGCGACCGCGACCTGTTTCAGTGCGTGACCGAGGACGTGACGGTGCTGCTGCTGGGAGGTCGCGGCAAGAAGGGCCCGCAGCGGATCGACCCGGCCGAGGTGCAGCGCCGCTACGGGCTCGGCCCGCGGCTGGTGCCCGACTTCATCGCGCTGCGCGGGGACCCCTCCGACGGCCTGCCCGGCGCCAAGGGGATCGGGGAGAAGCGCGCGGCCGACATCCTCGCGCGCCACGGCTCGCTCGAGGCCGCCCTCGAGCAGGCCGAGCACGACGGGGAGAAGGTGAACGTCCTGGCCCGGATGGCCGCCGAGCTGCGCGCCTTCCGGGAGATCGCGACGCTGCAGCCGGTCGAGGTCCAGGTGCCGCCCGACTCCCCCACCGACCCGCGCGGCGGCGCGGCGGCGGCGCAGGAGCTGGGGATGAAGGGGCTGGCCGAACGCCTGGAGAAGGCCGCCCAGGTCTAAGCGGCCCGCCGCAGGGCGGCGGCGTCGGGCAGCGACCAGAAGCCGTCGAAGCCCACGTGGCGCTCCTCGGCCACCCGGCCCAGCTGCTCGCGAGCCTCCTCGATCGGAATGTCGCACACCACCGCCACCTCCTTGGTCGCAAGTGGAGTGCCGGCCCACGCGAGCACCTCCTCCACGCTGCCGGCGGGCTCGCGGCGCTCGATTCCGGGGACTAGATTGGCCAGGATCACGTCATAGACGGCGAACGGCTGGAAGCCGGGCACCGCGATCCGCACGCCGTCGGTCGCGCGCATGATCTCGTAGGACGGGCAGGTGTAGCGGCGCCTGCCCGACCAGTTGGCCAGCTTGTCGTCGAGCACCCGGGCGGCGGGGAGCGGCTCGCGGCTGGCCGCCATGTCCTCGCGCAGCACCGTCTCGACCTCCTCGCCGGCCATCCAGCGCTCCAGCGCGCCGGGGTCGATGCCGGCGTCGGCGGCCGCCCCGGCGATCGTGGCCGGCTCGTCGAGCAGCTCGCCGGCGAAGTGGCGTACGCGCAGCCGTCTCAGCAGCGGGCGCTCGCCGTCGGGCGCGTGAAGGCGGGCGGCCACCACGGCGCGGCAGGCCGGCACCGTGGCGGCCATGCGCGGTCGCACCGAAGTATCGATCGGCATGCCGTGGTCGGTCGCGATCCTCTTGAAGGAGCTCGCCTGCTTCTCGGGATCGAAGCCCTTCTCGACGTAGTCCTGAGGCGACTCGGACAGACCGACCATCCGTGTGCGCCATTCGATGTGCTCGCCGTAGAGCCAGTCGAGACGGCGACGGAAGGGCTCCGCCGAGAACGCCCAAGGGCAGCCGGCGTCGGTGAACTCGGTTATGCGGACATCGGCCATGACTTGAAGTCTGGCAGCCGGTGTCAGCCTGCCTCGACCGAGCGCCGCGCTAGCGGTGCCACGGCGGGCCCGGCCAGCACCGACCCGTCGGTGTCGAAGCGCGATCCGTGGCAGGGGCAGTCCCAGGAGCGCTCGGCGGCGTTGAAGTCGACGATGCAGCCCAGGTGCGTGCAGCGCGCCGAGACCGCGTGCAGGCGGCCCCCGTCGTCGCGGTACACCGCGGCCTGGACCGGCCCCTCGCGCACGATGGCGCCCTGGCCCGGGGCGATGCTGTCGGTGCTGGCGCGCTTGAGCCGGTCGAGGGCAAAGCGCCGGCCCACGTTGGCGTTCTCCTTGAGGAACGAGTACGCGGCCTGGGGCGGGCCCAGCCGGGTGGAGTCGAAGGTGGAGGCCCAGGGGTTGGGCCGGCCCGATATCTGGTCGCAGAGCATGAGCGCCGCCGCGCTGCCGTTGGCGTAGCCCCACTTGCGAAAGCCGGTTGCCACCAGGATGTTCTTGGAGAACGGCGCCAGGCGGCCCACGAAGGGCACCTGATCGTGGGGGATGTGGTCGTGGGTGGCCCAGCGCCAGTCGACCGAGGCCACGTCGAAACGCTCACGGGCGTAGATCTCGAGCGCGCGGTAGCGCTCCGCCTCGTCCGCGTGGCCCAGCTTGTGGCTCTCTCCGCCCACCAGCAGCAGCTCTCCCCCTGCCACCGGCTGGGCACGCAGGGAGTGGCCCTGGGTGCTGATGTACATGCCCTGCGGCACCGCGCCGCGCACCTTCACCCCCAGCACGTAGGACCGCTCGGGGTGCATCCGGGCGAAGAAGCCGCCCCGGTCGAGGAACGGGGCGTGCGTGGCCACCACCACGTGCCGGGCGGTAACCGTGCGTCCGTTATCCACCGTCACCTTCGGCCGATCGCCGTCCTTGACCCCGACGGCACGGGTGGCCTCGAACACGGCGCTGCCATCCCCGTCGACCTCCCGCGCAAGGGGCAAGAGGTACTTGACGGGGTGAAACTCGGCCTGGTCGTCAAAGCGCACCGCGCCCGCCACCGGCCAGGGCAGGTCCAGTTCCTCGGTGTAGGAGGCGGGCAGGCCCGAGGCCAGCGCGTCCGCGGCCTCCTGGCGCACGGTCTCGCGCTCGTCGCCGGACTCGGTGTAGGCGAAGGCGGGCTTGCGCCTGAGGTCGCAGTCGATCCCCAGCTCCTCGGCCAGGCGCACGATCAGCGCCAGCCCGGCCTGGTTGGCCTCCCCGTAAGCGATCGCGCCGTCGTCGCCGAAGCTCGAGCGCAGCTTGGAGTAGGTCAGGCTGTGCTGCGAGGTGACCTTGGCCGTGGAGTAGCCCGACGCGCCCCGGGCCACCCGGCTGGCCTCGATCAACGCCACCTTCAGCCCCTCCCGCTTGAGCAACAGCGCCGTCGTCACGCCGGTGATGCCGGCGCCGAGCACCGCCACATCGAAGCTGCGGTCGCTCTCGAGCGCAGGGAACGGCTCACCCGGAGCGGTGTCGACCCAGAAGGAGGCCGGCCGGCCCGGAAGAGGTTGCATCCCGTCGACGTACCCCGGAGGCCGCGACACCAACCGCCGTAGGGTGGGTGGAGTGCGCCCGCCTTCCTACCGCGAGCGCCTGATCCGGGAGGGCGGCGCGCTCGCGGTGTCGGGCGCCCTCGGCTCCGCGGGGCTGCTGGCATTCGTGGACTCCGCCACGGATGGGCCGTGGAGCACGGTCGTACAGCTGGGGGTTGTGGCTGCTGTGTGCGCCTGGCTCGGTCCTCGCTCGGTGCGGAAGTGGACCGCCCGCGCAGAGTCCGTCCCGGCGAGCGGCTCGTCGCTGACCGGCGAGCCCACTCCCCTCTGGCAGATGCCGGCGATCACCGCGGGCTTGACGCTGGCCGTGTCGCTGCCCACCGGAGCCTGGGACGCCGGACTGCGAGTGACTGGCGGCTGCCTGCTGGTGGGGCTGATGCAGGCGGCTCTGATGGCACCGCTGGTGGGCGCGGACGAACGGCGGCGCGGCCGCCGCTACGTTCGCTTGCCCGGCTCACGGATCCTGCGCGGCACCCGGCTGGGCGCCGTCGAAGCTGGAACGCCCACGGAGCGCCCACGGGCCCGACCCGGGAACCGCCACGGGTAGCTGTCCCCGATCAACCGATGCGCTCTTGCCTCCGCCCGCGGCGACAAACCCGGCCACCTGTCAGAGCTGCACCCGATACCGAAAGCCGACGTAGGCGTACCAGCGGTAGACGCCCCTGGGCCCTACGTCGTTGTCCTCGCGATCCTCACCCTCTATTCGCACCTCGAGTTGGCCGGACCGGGGTAGGGGGCGGCGGAGCCTGACGACGATCCGCGTCCGTTCACGTCGCGTGCGCACGGTCGGGCTGCGGGCGAGCACCCGACCGCGAACGAGCAGGACCACCCTTCGGCGGCAGTCCAGTGTCTGAAGCGAGCAGATGGCCTCGAACGCGTAGCGGTTGCCGCCGAGGGGACGCGGTTGGGCTTGTAGGTCCTCGCCGTCGAGTCGGCTGAACGCCGATGCGGCCACGCCCTCGCAGTCCCGCGAGAGCGCTTCGAGGGCCGGGTCTTCGACCACGTCCTTCCCCTTCCCGCACCTGAAGCGATCGAGGTCGCCGTCAGGGGCGCCGCCATTGAGGGGGTCGGACGTACCCGCGTCCAGGCGATCGGGCCCTTCCCGCCCGACCAAGAGGTCCTCGCCGCCACGGCCGTAGAGGCGATTCGCCCCCGCGTCTCCGATCAGGCGGTCGGGGCCGGCGGTACCGACGGCGTCTTCGATCGAATGAACGCGGTCATGCTCCCCCGGCGCGCCCGCCAGCCGCGAGCCGGCCAGGTCGACCACGACACCCCCCTGGCGTCGCTCGCCCCAGCTTGCGAGGTCGTGGCCCGGCCCGCCGTCGAGCGAGTCCGGGTAGGCGTGCCGGCTCGCTGGTAGACCCGCGTCGCCGCTGAGAAAGTCAGCTCGCGGCCCACCCCGCAGACGATCGCGGCCCGGTCCGCCGTAGAGCAGGTCACGGCCGCCGGCTCCCAGGAGGGTGTCAGATCCGGGTCCTCCCCCCAGACTCCCGCTCCCGCTGAGGAAGGTCAGATGGTCAGCTCCGGCGCCCCCGCGCAGGACCAGGGAGGCGAGCGTCGGATCGCTGACGGCAACTCGGTCGTCCCCCCGCCCTGCATCGACGTAGATCAACCCGCCATCGTCCGCGCATGCGACCATTCTCGGCGAGCGGTTGTGGCAGCGCCCGGCAGCGGTGAGGGGCGAAGCGCCGCGCTCTTCAACCACGGTGACGATCGTGCCCTTCGTCTCCCTGACGGTGATCGCGAGGCGGTTCATCTCCGTTCCTGCGTCACGGATGAACAGGGTCGGGTTCTCCCCAGTCGTAACCGCCCGTGACGGTGGCGGCGTTGGCCGGCGCCGCAAGCGCTGTCGTGACCGCGAGGGCGATCAGGAGGGACTTCAGGTGCGGTGCCCGCCCCAGGGCACCGCCGCCGTATCCGGCTCGGTCGAGCGAGAGCGACAACACCACATCAGTATGGGGCGCCTCTGGATATCGCGCGTAGCCCGGCCCAGGCCGCCTACGCCATCCCGCGTTGCGGCGCCACGCACGGAGGCTCAGGGTCGTCTTGGTCCCCAGTCGATGTCGCGGGGCGCGTAGCGGCGGGCCGGTCTTGAGCCCGGTGACTGGAGCCACTTGTATACGCGGTTGCGGTCGGTGCCGTCGGCTTGCACCGACCACACCCCCTGTCCGCGTTGGAAGGCGATCTCACCCTCGGTCGACCACACCGGCTCGCGCTCGGCCCCGGCGCCGAAGGTCAAGCGGCGCAGGGCGCTCCCGTCGACACCGGCGACGAACAGGTCCGTGACCCCGCCGAGGCGCCCGAGGAACACCAGCCGCTGACCGTCGGGAGCCCACGCCGGCTCGCGATCCGGCATCGGTCAGACCCGGCATCGGAGGCTCAGCGTCCGAAGAAGCCTGGTTCGTTACACCATTAGCGACCAACGTAGCGCGCCTCATTTGTTTGCGCCACTGGCTTCACGGACTACTAACGATTCGCTCAACAAGCAAGCACTCCACCCACAGCCACCGCTAACCCGCCGCTCATTTCGGCGGCTCCTTGGCCGAGGCGGCGCGCACCCTCCGCCGCGCGGCCAGCTCCACGAACCAATCGAGAGCCGCCGGGTCCTGGAGCGAATCACGGCTGGCGGCGGCCTCCGGCGAGGTGCCGCTGAGGATGCGCTTGACGGGCACCTCGCACAGCTTGCCCAACAGCGTCCGCGGAACCGCCGCGATGGCGAACACGTCGTTGGGCACGTGGCGGGGCGAGCACTCCTCGCGGATGCGGCGGGCCAGCTCGCGAGTGAGCCCGTCGTCGAGCGTCGCGCCCTCGGCCAGCACCACGAACAGCGGCATCCAGCTCTCCTCGCCCTCGCGGGGCACGTCCACCACCAGCGCGTCGACGACCTCGCCCAGGGCGAGCACCGCACGGTAGATCTCGCTGGTGCCCATCCGGATCCCGCCGCGGTTGATCGTCGAGTCCGAGCGCCCGTAGATCACCGCGCTGCCGCGCTCGGTGATCTCGATCCAGTCCCCGTGGCGCCACACCCCCTCATAGGTCGAGAAGTAGCTCTCGCGCAGGCGCTCGCCCTCGGGGTCGTTCCAGAAGCAGATCGGCATCGAGGGCATCGGCTCGGTGATCACCAGCTCGCCGACCGTGCCGATCAAGGCGTGTCCGTCCTCGTCGAAGGCCTCGACCTTGGCGCCGAGCGCGCGCGCCTGCAGCTCGCCCAGGTGGACGGGCAGCAGCGGGCAGCCGCCCACGAAGGCCGTGCACACGTCGGTGCCCCCGGAGGTCGAGAAGAGCCACGTGTCCGCGCCCAAGTGGTCGTACACCCACTCGAAGCCTTCGTGCGAGAGCGGCGACCCCGTCGAGCCCACGCTGCGCAGGGCGGCTAGATCGCGGCCCGCCCGCGGCTCGACGCCGGCTTGCATGCACGAGGCAATGTAGGACGCCGAGGTGCCAAAGCACGTGACCCCGGTCCGCTCGGCCAGGTCCCAAAGCACCCCGAGGTCAGGGTGGCCGGGGCTGCCGTCATAGAGCACGATCTGCGCCGGTGTGAGCAGCGCCCCGACGAGGAAGTTCCACATCATCCAGCCCGTGGTGGTGAACCAGAACAAGCGGTCGCCCTCTTGCGCGTTCACGTGCAGGTGGAGCTTCTTGAGGTGCTCGAGCAGGATGGCGCCCTGGCCGTGCACGATCGCCTTGGGCAGGCCGGTGGTGCCGGAGGAGTAGAGCACCCACAGTGGGTGGTCGAAGGGCAGCTGCTCGAAATGGAGGGGCGCGCCCTCCCCGCTCGCCAGGAGCTGATTCCAGCCGGCGTCCGCGCCTGGGTCGAGGTAGCCCATCACGATCGTCGCATCGAGCGAGCCGATCTCCGATTGCAGGGCGCGCACCACGTCCATGCGGTCGAAGTCGCGTCCGTTGTAGCGGTAGCCGTCGACCGCGATCAGCACCTTCGGCTCGATCTGGGCGAAGCGGTCGACCACCGAGCGCGCGCCGAAGTCCGGTGAGCAGCTCGACCATAGGGCGCCGATCGAAGCGCAGGCCAGAAATGCCGCGACCGTCTCGGGCACGTTGGGCATGTAGGCCACCACGCGGTCCCCCGGCCCGACGCCCAGGGCGCGCAGGCCCCCGGCGATCCGCGCCGTCATGTCACGCAGCTGGCCCCAGGTCGTCGTCCCCAGATCACGCAGCTCGGAGGCGTGGTGGATCGCGGGCTGCGAGTCGCTCCTGTCGCGGAAGATGTGCTGCGCATACGACAGCCGAGCGCCGGGAAACCACTCCGCGCCCGGCATGCGGCGGGATCCGAGCACGCGATCGTAGAGCTGCTCGGCCTCGACGCCGAAGTAGTGCCAGATCGAGGCCCAGAAAGCCTCGATCTCGCTCACCGACCAGCTCCAGAGCTCCCCGTAGCCCGCGAGCTCGATGCCGCGCTCGGCCTCGAGCCAGCGCATGAAGCGGGCCATCTCCGCCGACTCCAGGAGCTCTGCGCTGGGCTCCCAGATAATCGGGGGCGGAGATTCACTGCTCAAGGGCGGGACCCTAGCCCGCCGGGGCTACTTCGCCTTGGCGCGGGTTCTCGCCGCCTTCTTCGCAGCCTGGCTGCGCTGTTCGGCCTTCGCCTTGCGCGTGCGCACCGCCTTCTGGGCCGCGGCCTTGCGCTTAGCGGGGCCGCCCCTCGCACGATCCTCGAGCTCCGACGCCGCGGAGCGCAGGCTCTTCGCCGCCTCGTTGAGCGCCTTGGGGGTCTTCGAGTCGGCCTTAGCGGCCGCCTCCGCGACCACTCGGGCCAGGCGCTTGCGCACGCCGCTTGCGCGGACCCTCTCGTAGAGATCCTTGTCGAGCCTTGCCATGGGGTTCCTCCTCCTCCGTTGGCTCTTGCGCGGCTACTACTACCCCGAAAGACGAAGACCGAAAACGCCGGCCTGTCAGCCTCTCGTGGCGCATGCTCACCTCCCCCGCAGCCGGACTCGGCCTCTCCCTCGGCGATTCCTACGCCCTGGGCCTCGTCTTCGTCGGCGTGGTCCTGTGCGCCGGGATCGCCGCGCTGTCGCACCAGCACGAGCGGGCCTTCTCGGCGAGCATCATCTACCTGCTGCTCGGACTGGCCGCGAGCGCCGGCATCCACCTGCTCGACGGCCGCCGGATCGACCCGATCGCCGACGCCGAGCTGGTCGAGCGCGTAGCCGAGGTCGCCCTCGCCGTGGCCGTGTTCACCGCCGGCCTGAAGGTCGAGCGACGCCTCGGATGGCGCGAGTGGCGATCGGTGGTGCTGCTGCTCGGGCTCGCGCTGCCCGTCACGATCGCGCTGATCGCCGCGTTCGGCGTGTACGTCATGGGTCTGTCGCTGGGCGCGGCGATCGTGCTCGGCGCGGCGCTAGCGGCCACGGACCCGGTGCTGGCCGGCGACATCGGCATCGGGGCGCCCGGCGAACAGCTCGACGAGCCCGAGGAGGCGCGCTTCGCCGTGTCGGCCGAGGCCGGGCTGAACGACGGGCTGGCCTTCCCCTTCCTGCTGGTGGGCTTCGTTGTGCTGAGCGGCGGCGGGGCATCCGCCTACGTCGAGTGGGCGCTGGCCGACGTGCTGTACGCCGTCCCCGTGGGCGGGCTGGTGGGTGGATTGGCGGGCTACGGACTGGCCGCCCTCGTGGTACCACTGCGCCACCACGGGCTGCTCGACGACCGCTTCGACGGCTTCGCGGCCCTGGCCGCGCCGCTGTTGATCTACGGCGCCGCGGAGGCGCTGGGGGCCTACGGCCTGCTTGCCGGCTTCGCCGGCGGGCTCGCCTTCCGGCGCTACGAGTTCGGGCACGAGTACAACCGGCGCGTGCACGACGGGGCCGAGACCGTCGAGAAGTTCCTCGAGCTGACGGTGATCCTGCTGCTGGGCAGCATGGTCACCGTGGCGGCACTGGACGAGCCCGGCCTGACCGGATGGCTGCTCGCCCCGGTGCTGCTCCTGGCGATCCGCCCCGCTGTCGTCCTCATCCTCTTCGCCCGCCACCCCGTGACCAGCCGCCGCGAGCGCAGGTTCATCGCCTGGTTCGGCGTACGCGGCGTGGCGGCTCTGTACTACGTGGCCTTCGTGGTGGAGGCGGGTGTCCTCACCCCCCAAGAGCAGTCGACGGTGGTGTGGACCGCAATCGCCTGCGTTGCGGTCTCCATCCTGGTGCACGGGATCACCGGTACACCCCTCAGCAGGCGCGTCGACGAGGAGGCCCGGCGCCCGGCGCAAGAGCCGGCGCCGCGCCGGCCCGCCCGGGCCGAGTCGGGCTGAGCCGGCGCGCGCCGGCCGGCCAGGGTCGAGGCCGGCTGACTCGGCGCGCCGGCCGCCTTCAGGCCGTCAAGCGCAGGTCGCGGCGCTTCTCCGCGACCATCGCAAGGTAGTGCAGGGGCTCGCCGGTGACCGACAGCCGGTGGCGGTAGCGGCGGTCGCGCTCGAGCTCGATCGTCCCGTCCTCGAGGGCGTCGCGGATCAGACCGGAGAACCCGCTGTCGTCAGCCTGGGCCATGAAGTCCTCCTTGATGTTGAAGGCCACGTGGCCGCCGTCCTCGACCAGGTTGAACGCGGCGGCAAAGGCGTCCGGCGGGATGTCCCCGAAGCCCAGCGCCGCCACCGAGGTCATGCAGTTGAAGCGCCGCCCCTGGAGATCCTCGAGGGTGTCGGGCGGGATGTCGGTCAGGTCGAGCACGAAGTAGTCCTCGTAGACATCGGGATGGTCGCGGTCGGTGGCCTCGGCGGCGGCCTGGATGATGTCGACGCCGACCGCCGAGCCGGCCTTTATCCCCGCCAGCTGCTCGCCCACCATGCCGTTGCCGGCCCCGACGTCGAACACGCGCAGCTCCGCGGGATCGATGCCCTCGCTGTCCAGCTGCTCGGCGAGCAGGGAGCAGACCGTGCGCGGGGAATCGCACTTGAGCTCGTCGTAGAAGAGCTGCTCGTACAGACCGCGCCAGGCGTAGATCTCGGCGTAGTCGTGGAAGCGGATCTGCCGGCGCTGGCCGGCGAGGCGCACCTCACACCATTCCTCGTCCTGCTCGACCTCGTCGCGGTCGCGCTGCGGGAACTGGATCTCGAACGGCTCCTCTACGAGCTCCGTTCGCCTACGGGGGTGATCTTCGGTGTTCACCTGGCTCCTTCGGATCGCGACGGCCCGCTCGGGACCGCCTGTAAAGGTAAGTAAAGCGGCCGCGGCTCCGCGCGTCAGCGAGCCCTGCCCCCCCGGCCCTGGGAGCGACCCCGTGAACGGCGTCCACCCGTGCGCGAAGCGGTGTCGTTGGTGCGCTGGCCGGAGCGGCTCGGACCGCCCTCCTCGAACTGACGGGTGAGGCCGAGATCGTGCGCAATCCGGCGCATATCGTGAGACTGCTCGGGGGAGACGAAGCTCACACCGGCTCCGGTCGCCCCCGCGCGCGCCGTGCGGCCCACGCGGTGCACGTAGGCGTCCCGGTCCCCGGGGGCGTCGAAGTTGATCACGTGGGTGATGTCGGCCACGTCGATGCCGCGAGCCGCGACGTCTGTGGCCACCAGCGTGGTCACGTCACCGGACTCGAACCGCGCCAGCGCCTTCTGGCGCTGGGACTGGGACTTGTTGCCGTGCATCGCCACCGCCGGCAATGCCTCGGCGCCCAGGCGCTTGACCAGGCGGTCGGCTCCGCGCTTGGTGCGCACGAACACGAGCGTGCGGCCCCGGCTCTCGTCGCGCAGCTCGGAGACCAGCGCGCCGAGCTTGGCGTCGTGGGACAAGTGCACGAAACGGTGCTCGACCACGGCCTTGCGCTCGAGTGTGGCCTCGTGCACGTGACGGACCGGGTTGCGGGTGAAGTTGCGGGCCACCTTGCCCACCTCGCCCTCGAGCGTGGCGGAGAAGAACAGCGTCTGGTGGTCCTTACCGATCTTGGCCACGATCCGGTCGACGGGCGGCTTGAAGCCCATGTCGAGCATCCGGTCTGCCTCGTCGAGCACGAGCACCTTCACGTGCTTGAGGGTGAGATCGCCGCGCTGCAGCAGATCCTCGAGGCGTCCCGGCGTGGCCACGACGATGTGGGCCCGGGCCGCGAGCTTGGCCTGGCGCTGGAGGCCGACGCCTCCATGCACCACGGCCACCGAGAGCGCGCGCGAGTTGGCGACGCTCTGCAGCTCGTCGACGATCTGGCCTGCCAGCTCGCGGGTGGGGGCGAGGATCAGGCCGGCCGGGCGGCGAGCCTCGGCCGAGATCAGGTCCACCATCGGGACGCCGAAGGCCAGGGTCTTGCCCGACCCGGTGGGCGACTGGGCGAGCACGTCGCGGCCGGCGAGCACGTCGGCGATCACGAGCCGCTGCACGGCGAACGGGGATTCGAAGCCGCGGGCCGCGAGCGCCCCTACGACTGGTTTGGAAACGCCGAGGGAAGAAAACGATGCGGTGCTCGCGCGAACGACGTTCGCGCTCCGCTCCGCTCGGGCGGCGGAAGACTGCTCAGACATGAAGTGCTGCTCCTTATGTACTCAACGTCAGGGAGATCCAGCGACCCCGGACGCGCTTGGAGCGCAACTAGGAACGGAACCTCTCGGGGGCCACAGCGGCCCTCGACCCGCGAAACTCTAGCATCCCGGCAGGGATTTTCGCCTTTTCAGTCCAGGCGCGCGGGGTCACGCCACCACACGCAGGTGCCGGAACGGACGCCCCCGGAGCTCGCGCACGACCGCGTCGATCACGGGCTCCTCGTCGCGCACCTCGCCGTCGGTCACCGCGCCGATCACCGTGCGCTTGCGCTCGAGCAGCTCCGCCATCGTCTCGTCGATCGTGTTGGGCGCCAGCAGGTACCAGGCGCTCACCGCGCTCTCCTGACCGATGCGGTGCAGGCGATCCTCGGCCTGGTCGTGACGCGCGGGGGTCCAGTCGAGCTCGAGGAAGGCCACGTTGGACGCGCGCGTGAGGGTCAAGCCCTGCGAGGCGGCACGCATCGAGCAGACGATCAGCTGGGGCCCGTCCTCGCGCTGGAAGGCATCGACGGCTTCCTGGCGGCGCCGGCCGGAATCCGACCCGAGTATGTGCGCGGCGCGGGGGAACCGTTCCAGCACGGCCTTCTGGGTGGCCACGTGCTCAGCGAAGACCACCAGGGCCTCGCCGGACTCGAGGAAGTCCGAGATCCACGCGAGCGCGGTGGGCAGCTTGCCGCTCGCCGCCAGCTGGCGTAGCTGGTTGAGCCGCACGAGCTGTTCCGCGCGCAGTGCGGCGGCCACCTTGGCGTCGATCGTGCGCAGGTCGAGCGGCAGACTCTGCAGCCAGGAGATCACGTCCTCCTCGGCCAGCCGGTACTCGTGCTCGTTCGAGAGCAGCACCGGCACGGTGTCGTGGCGCTTGGCGGGCAGCTGGGGCAGCACCTGCTGCTTGGTCCGGCGCACGTAGCAGTGCGCGCGCAGGTTCCAGTGCAGGCGATCGTCGCTGGCGGCCGCGGAAAAACGCCGGGACAGGCGGGCGCCGCTGCCGAACTCGCGCAGACGCCCGAGCACCCGTAGCTGAGCGATCAGCTCGTCGGGCCGGTTGAGGATGGGAGTGCCGGTGAGGGCCAGGCGCAGCGCCTCGGGGGGCAGGCTCTGCGCCAGCGTCATCGCGGCCTTCGTGCGCCGGGCGCGCGGGTTCTTCACGTAGTGCGACTCGTCGAGCACCAGCGCGCGCGTCCCGCGCTCGGCCAGACTCTCGTGGTGGGCGTCGAGGATGTCGTAGTTGAGGATGAGGATCTCCGCCCGCTGCGCCTCGGCTGTCCACGCCGTGGCTCGCCGCCCGTCGAGGATCGCCACGCTGCGGCCGGGCAGCCAGATATGGGACTCGCGTTCCCAGGTGAGCTTCATGCTCGCCGGGCACACCACGACCGCCGGGAACGCTTCATCTGCCTCGAGCGCGGCCAGGGCCTGGACGGTCTTGCCGAGGCCCTGCTCGTCGGCGATGAACGTGCGGCGGCGCTCGAGCGCGTAGCGCACGCCCGCGCGCTGGAACGGATGCAGCTCGCCGCCAAGCACGAGCCCCTCCAGCTCCGCATCCTCAGCGTAGGAGAGAGCCACGGTCCGAGCCGCCCGGGCATGCTCGGCCGACAGCTCCTCGAGCAGCGCTTGCGCGGGTGGGTCGACTTCGATCCCAGGATGGGCGGCTACAAACTCCTGCAGCCGCTCGGCCAGCGCCGGATCGGCCGGCACAGCCACCTTCCACGCGCGGTCGCGGCCGAAGACACGCCCGCCGCGCTCGATCGGCCGCGCCTCGGGCAGGCGCCTGAAGTCCTTGGCGGGCACCGTGTCCCATCCCGTCACCAGCGCCAGCTGTGGCTCGCCGTCCTCGTCGGTCTCGAGCTCCAGCGAGGCCGGGGCGGGCCGGCGGCCGTGGCGGATGTCGTAGGTGGCGCCCCGTGCCAGATCGTCCAGGGTCGCCCCTTCCAGCTCGCCGAGCAGCTCGGCGCTGGCCGAGTCGAAGGGCAGCAGCAGATGGCCGTTGTCCGCCGGTACGGCCCCGGCCAGGGCGTCGGGGTTGTCACCGGACAGAGTGCGCACGACGAAGGCGCCGGCACCGTCTCTCGCGGTGATCGAGACCAGCCCCCGCCAGCGGTCCGCCTCGCTCAGCCAGGCGCGCACGTCGGTGCCCGCGCTCAGCTGCGGGAAGGTCTGCAGCAACTCGGCCACCGCCGGCCCCGAGCGCGGATCGGCGGGCACGCGCCAGTGCCTTCGCCTCCAGTCGAACCACCGCCCGGGCAGGCGCTTGACCGCCGCGTTCAGCTCCTGATCGATTGGAAACGCGAAGACCAGCTCCGCGTCGCGGGGACCGTCGCCCCGAAGCCAGACCTCGCCCCTGGCGGGCGGCTGCGGAGTGGGTTCGGAAACCGAGGCCAAGCCATCCAGATTAGTCGCGCGCCGCGCCGGCAGGCACGGCCGGGCGTCAGAGCCCGTTCGGGCGGGGCGGGGCCGCAGCGTGTTGCTATCTGCACGAGTCGAACAGTCGACTAGCATCGGGCCCCAAGCTCCGAAGGATCCCGCCCCGCACCGATAGCCCATCTCATGTCCGCTTCGCGTATCCCTGCCGTCTTCTCGCTGGCGCTGACGTGCACGAGCCTCGTCGCAGGCGGCCTCCCGATCGCCTCAGCCGCCGCCTCTGAGCCCTCGCCGGCGGCCCCCGGAGAGCTGATTGTGCGCTTCGAGCCGGGCGCGGACTCGGGCGAGCGGGCCGCCGCGCGCATCGGTGCGGACGTGGACTTCGAGCGCGCCCTCGGGCTGCGCGGCGTGCAGCTGGTAAAGGCCGAGCCCGGGCAGTCGGTACCCGCGGCCCGCGCCGAGCTCGAACGCTCGGCTGACGTGGCCTACGCGGAGCCGAACTTCATTCGCGATGGGCAGGCGGTGCCCAACGATCCGCTCTTCTCGAACCTGTACGGCCTCAATAACACCGGCCAATCCGTGGCGGGCGTCTCAGGTACACCGGACGCGGACATAGACGCTCCCGAGGCGTGGGACCTGACCACCGGCAGCCCACAGGTCGTCGCGGCGGTGGTGGACTCGGGCATAGACGTCGGCCATCCCGACCTCGACACCTCCATCTGGGCCAACCCCGGGGAGAGCGGCGGCGGGCGCGAGTCCAACGGCATCGACGACGACGCCAACGGGCTGGTGGACGACTGGCGCGGCTGGGACTGGGTGGCCGACGACAACCTGCCGGCCGACGAGAACGGTCACGGCACCCACGTCTCCGGGACGATCACCGCCCGGGGCAACGACGCCACCGGTGTGACCGGCGTGAGCCAGAGCTCGCGCGTGATGCCCCTGCGCGTGCTCGACGCCGCCGGCAGCGGCACGGTGGCCGACCTCATCTCCGCCTACCGCTACGCCGGGGCCAAGGGCGCCCAGATCCTGAACGCCAGCCTGGGTGGCGGCGGCTTCTCCCGCGCGGAGCTCGACGCGATCAACGCCGCCCCCAACACCCTCTTCGTGGTCGCCGCCGGCAACGGAGGAGACGACCGGCTGGGCGACAACGTGGACACGGCCCCCGAGTACCCGTGCGCCTACGAGGCGGCGAACATCGTATGCGTGGCCGCCAGCGACCAGAACGACGGCCTGGCGGGCTTCTCGAACTTCGGCTCCACGTCGGTGGATCTCGCCGCCCCGGGGGTACGCACCCTGAGCACCGTTCCAGGCGGGGGTTACTCCTACTTCAGCGGCACCTCGATGGCGACCCCGCACACGGCGGGGGTCGCAGCACTCATCTGGTCGCTCGAGCCCGCGGCCAGCGTGGCGGGCGTGAAGTCCGCCCTGCTGGGCGGCACCGACGCCAAGAGCGCGTTCACGGCGAGGACGGTCAGCGGCGGGCGCCTGAACGCCGCCCGCTCGCTGCAACTCGCCGCCGCCTCTGACGGGCTGCCCTTGCCCGTCGAGCCGCCGCCAGCGCCCTCGACCCAGCCCTCCGCCCCGAATCCGCAGCGCACCGCGCCTCCGGACGAGGCAGAACCCGTGCCGGCACCCGCCCCCGTGCCCGCGCCGGCCGTCACGCTCGACCGCTCAGCTCCGGTGCTCTCGCTGGCACTCGCTTCACGGCGGAGGCTCCGGACAGTGCTGTCGCGCGGTCTCGCCCTGCGGGCGCGCTGCTCGGAGAGGTGCAGCCTGCACCTGCGCATGGTCGTGGATGGGCGCACGGCCCGGCGGTCGGGTCTCTCAGCCTCCCGGCGGGCGGTCGTGGTCGGCCGGGCCACCGTGGTGAGCACCCCTCGCGCAAGAACGGTGATGCTCAAGGTCGGCCGCGCGACTCGTATCCGCCTGCGGCGCCTTCCCGGCGTCCGCTTCACGGTCCGCGCGGCGGCCGGCGACCGGGCCGGAAACGTGCGGCGGCAGAGCCTGCGGATCCTCGTGCGCCGCTGAACGGCGCGGTCGAGCGAGCTTCATCGCAGCGGGGGGCCGCCGTGCAACTTGCGCTCCAGAGAATCGAGCTGCGCGAGGCGCGCCGCCAGCGGCGGGTGCGTGGCCAGTGGCCCGCGGTGGGGCTCGACGGGCACGATGTTGAACACGTCCGCCGAGCGGCGCTCGCGCAGGTCGCGCCGCGGCGCCGCGTGCATGCCGTCGCTGAGCTTCGTCAGCGCGCCGGCGAGCAGGGCGGGTGAGCCGGTCAGCAGCGCGGCTCCGCGGTCGGCGGCCAGCTCGCGCTGGCGTGAGACCAGGCGCGAAGCGGGCATCCACGCGAGAGCCGGAACCAACAGCCAGCACAGCAGTGCCGCCCAAAGTCGCTGGTCGCCGTTGTTTGCCGCACCCTGCCCGTGCCACATACCTCGCAGGGCGGCGACGATGAAGGTGGAAGGCCCGGCCAGCACGCCCATCACCAGGGCGTCCCGGTTGGCCAGGTGGGCGACCTCGTGCGCCAGCGCCGCATTCAACTCCCGGGGCTCGAGCGCCGCGCCCAAGCCGAGCGTCAGATTCACCTGCGAGCCGCCGCTGATCCAGGAAAGGGGGGCGTCGAGGCCCCATACCTTCACCGGGGGGCGTTCGAGGCCGGCCAGCAGGCAGAGGCGGTCGAGAGATCCTTTCCGCCCGCCCCCTCAGCCGCTCCGCCTCGTCCGCCCGTCTGGAGCGCTCCACCGCCGAGCCCCGTCCCAGCCGCTGCGGGAGATCGAAGAAGCCGGTGACCAGCATGAGGCCCACGAAGAGCAGATAGATCCAGCCGTTGGGCACCGCCACCAGGAACCACACGAGCAGGCCAATCAGCAGTAGGAGCAGGGCGCCGTTGAGCGCGAGAGCGAGCGCCATCCGGACCTGCAGGTCGCGATCGGGCGGGAGCTGAACCCGGGCCTGCGCCACGGGTCAGTCCCCGGAACCGCCAGCGTCCAGGCCAGGCCGCGTCAAAGTTGCCATAGCTGAGTCCTACCAGGCGGAGGACTGCCGTTTGCTCCGTCGAACGATCCGCATCGGCGATGACGCGGATCTCCCGGCGCGGACCCAGCACTACGGTGTACTCCATGGCCCTCCGCGAAGACCTGCGCAACGTGGCGATCGTCGCCCACGTCGACCACGGCAAGACCACGCTCGTGGACGCGATGCTGTGGCAGTCCGGCGCCTTCCGGGCCAACCAGGACGTGAACGAGCGGGTGATGG
>JAABUS010001325.1_pt1 | contig 54863 bp, 58 predicted proteins | sample 5560161 | NCBI WGS metagenome assembly JAABUS01 (sample SAMN10711885, study PRJNA513376) | rock metagenome | isolation source: Antarctica rocks | place: Antarctica: Victoria Land, Trio Nunatak nord | collected 2016-01-04 | reverse complement strand
TGCCAGGGTGCGGAGGAGATGCTGGATTCGGGGTAGATTGTGAGAGGACGTGCTTCGCCCCTGGCGGCGGCACGAGCTTGTTCTCGGGCCCATTCGGCTGTGAAGTCGCCGCCAGTGCCCCTGGAGGCTGATCGGTGATGCATCGATGGGAGGCGTGGGGCTCTTGTCTTCTCGAAGCCTCGTGCGGTTTCTGGGTCCTGTGCGGTTGGAGGCGCTTTGCCCTGCCTTGTAAGCCTGATGGAGGGAGATAACTGGCTTTGAATCCTTTTGTTACGGCGGCGAAGGACAAAGTATGTGCCTGATAGGATAGAGGTGATCAGGACAACCACTACAACGAAGTAGGCGACTTTTTCTGCTGTTGTAGGCTTGAAGCCCATCTTGCCCAGGATGGGTCAGAGAGAAAAATATTGGAGTAAGGAGAAAAACCTAGTCACAGTGTTTGAAGATTTATGTAGGGTTGCTGGCTTTTCCATGTGATGTGCTGGTGCTTGGAGGAGAAAGTAGGCTTTGAGAAGCGTAACCACCTCATTAACCTGAGAGGGAACGATACTTTAACCCCAACTCTTTCAGCGATTCATCGGCGTCGACCCCGAGGTCCCTCCTCGTGAACAAGAACTTCATCCTTTACATAAGGCAAACCAGTAATGATTGGGCCTGATGGAGCTGGAAAGTCGCATTCTTATGCATTAGGCTTGACGCTCGGCCTCGCAGAGCTTTGGAAACCTTCGAGGAAAGTAAAGACTTTGAGACCCTCGAAGAAAACAACCCATCCTTATCTCTCCTAACTATCGATTTCCTCCCCTCCCTCTCCGAACAAATAGGCGACTGTAAGCATATCTGGTTACTGCATATGAACACATGAACAAGTCAGAAAAGGAAAATAATGCTTACGATTCCTGCACTGTGATGGTGATCCAAGGGTAGATGCATGAGATGCAAGTCCGATTTTAGTAAAGTGTCGGCTTTTCGGCCACTGTCCGTTCCTGACATAATGGCATTGACAAAATGCTGCATCGGACTCAGGGCTTTCGTATCCGCACTCGGAGACTGGTACAAACGTTGATCTTCGCAGCTGGCTGGTTCCCACGTAATAGGAGCCCGTAGATACACAGGACGAAGCTAGCCTCAGGAAGACTACCGACTCACTTGCTAGGAAGTCGGCGCGACTTCAGGAGACTGAAAAGGTAAGCACCATGAGAGGGTTCTCGCTCTAGATCCACCTTTGTCAGTCCGTGGCACCTGATTCGTCATTCTGCCAGCTCTACTTCTCAGGAAAATGGAGTCCACCGTCAACGGCCATTTCGTTCCAGGAGTCAAGGCTGTCCGATAAGATGCAATCATAATCGGGGGTGGTGTCGCTGGCCTAGTCGCCGCCGCTCGCCTGAGTGAGGACGTGAGTAAGAAGATATTAGTGATCGAAGCTGGTGCAGATGGTAGATGAGATCCAAAGATAGACACGCCCGGGATGCTCATGAGTCTCTGGGGAGACCCTGATTAAGATTGGGATTTCTATAGCGAGCCTCAGGTGAGTTGGCTCGTTACTCTGAGCGAGCGAACGAGTGCCAAGCGACCATGGCTGATGTTCAATCACAGACCCATCTCCACGGACGACAAATCCCTCAACCGAGAGGCAAAGTCCTCGGAGGATCATCCGCCATAAACGTCACAGCGGTCGTATACCCTACACAGCGAACTTTTGAGCCATGGAGAAGCTGGGAAACCAAAGTTGGACTCACGAAGCAATGGTGCCATACTACAAAAAGTTCCATACCTTTCATCCAGCATCGAAGAAAATCAACGATCAGCTAGGCCTGGATTCATACATGGACCTGGAGAACCAAGGCACACATGGTCCAGTCTCGGCCACCTACGCTGATGTATACGGGCCATTCAATGAAGCGTGGATGGCTGCATTCAAAGGTGTCGGCTTTGACGATAACACCGATCCGGTTCTGGGAAGAAAATTGGGTGCTTTCATGCCTCCAACAAACTCCATCGATCCAGAGGAGAACAAACGATCTTATTCGGCGTCCGCATATTATAGCAAAGAAAATGAGAGCAGGCCGAATCTCGACCTCTTGACTGAAACTCAAGTTACCAAGGTAATTTGGATGGCTCAGAAGGAGGCGTGGTTGCAAACGCGGTCCAGATCTGCCGTAAAAACAATAGTGTCGCGGAAGTAGCCGCCGACGAAGTCATCCTTGCAGCTGGGGCCTTACAATCCCCTCAAATATTGGAGAATTCTAATATCGACTCAAAAGAAATCCTTGAGCGCCACGGCGTGGAGGTCGTGGTTGACAACCCGGGTGTGGGTGAGAATCTTCAAGATCATTGCTTTACCACAGTCTCGTTCGAGGTGGCGGATGGACAGATTTCTGCCGATGTTGTTCGCGACCCAGCAGTCGTCGAAGCTTTGGTGAAGCTGTATGAGGAAACCAAGACCGGACCATTATCTGGAGTACCTTTCAGCCTTGCATATGTACCCCCTGTGGACATCAATGGCCGAATGAGATCTGAAGCTATCGCATCGCTGATAGATGCCTACACCGACGTCGACAAATCAAATCCTTCGTGGGTGAAAGCGCAGTATGCCGAATTGCATAACATCATGCTCGATCCCAACGAAAGTACATGCTTCTATGGGCTCATGCCCAGCCAGATGCACGTTCAAGCGGAGGGGAAGACTTCCATGCAACAAGCATACAGTCCCCAGCTCCCTCGAAACTACATCACAATCATAGTCGGTCTCAACCATCCTTTCTCTCGCGGCAACGTCCACATTGGAGGTAGTAATCCAAGGCCCGACCCCAAGATCGATCCAGGCTACCTCTCGCACCCACTCGATTTAGAGATTCTGGCTCGTGGCGTTCAGTTCATCGAAAAGATTGCAGATCATACAGCGATGAAGCAGCTGTTGAAGACGGAGAGCCGCCTTCCATCCGGTGTCAATCTGACAGACCTCGAAAGCGCAAAGAGAGTTGCGGAAGATCGACTGTGGACAACCTATCATTCCTCGTGTACCTGTCCGATGATGCCCCGGGAGTTGGCAGGGGTAGTAAACGATCGATCAGTCGTTCATGGCACAAAGAACGTGCGAGTCATCGATGCAAGTATCTTCCCAATGATCACGCTTGGTAATATTCAAGCGACCGTTTATATGCCGTAGCGGAACCAGCATGTGATCTGATCAAGCAGGACTGGTCGAAGCAATGAACAAGCCTGAATGTATGACGAGAATATCACCTCTTTGAAATAGCTGAAAGTCAGTGGTTGATCGACCAATAAATACCAGTAGCAAAGGAACAATGATGCAGACATGTGAAAGTAATGCACCACATGCGATGGGGACGCTTGCTCTCTGTTGAACACAAACCGCCCGTCTCCACTTTGACGCGACCCTTGTACTTTCCCTGCCCAAGTCTGGTGCCGTTGGGATAGACACGGAGATCGCCAAGGTCAGCAGGTCAACATGTGGTTGGAAAAATAACACTCAGTGTTAGCTTTTGGGAGATCCCGCTTTGCAATGCGATTCTGACTGCCTACACATAAGTTCCCAAATTTTCCTGCACGAACTGCATGGTGACTTCAGAGGCCTCTGCACTAGACTTTGAGGGAAAGGCGGTAAAGCCGTGAGGAGCACCTGTAAAGATTTTCACAACAGCCTCCCCACCTGCGATCATCCACTTCATGCTCATCAACAGCGTATCATCCAATAACGGATCTTCAGTCCCTACGAGAAATAGCGCTGGTGGCAGTCGCTTATCCGGACCCGACGATACCAACGCCTGCATGTCCTCATAGAGCGGCGACACAGACGCACTTCTTTTATCTTCCATGGTCATGCCAGGGACATACGCATCGCTGAACCGCCGCATGGTCTCGCAATTAATCAGGAGGGGTCGTGTAGCGGAAGAAACTTGTGGCAAGTTCAAAGTCAAGTCGAATTGGCCATATGGGAAAATCAAACCAGCTAGCTTGTGCGCTGGTCGTGACCGCAGCAGTTGAAAGGCTGTCACTGCTGCACAACAGCTTCCCGCTGACTCGCCCCCCATGAAGAGGAGTTCAGCACCGTAGTCGTTCTCAGCATGGTCGACAAGATATTCTGCTGCGTCACAACAGTCTTCAATTGTGGCCGGATAGGGAGATTCTGGTGCAAGGCGATATCCGACCGAGATGGCCGTAAGTTGGCAGCCATTGGCGTAGGATTTTAGCGTGCTGTCTGAATGCTTGTGTGTAGCAAGCACAAACCCACCTCCATGGAAATGCAAAAGGATACCTTTGCTTGGCTGCCCATTCTCCGGTTTGTACACGCGTATGGGGATGGTGCGGCCCTTCTCCCTTGATGGCAATGTAGCATCGAGAGCCCCAGGCAAGTACACTGGCACGAGCAATGGTGTGTCACCCGTTTCCCGCACTTGGCGATATTTGGTGATTCCCACCTCGTGCCATTGAGGGCCTTTCTTGGTGATTCCTTCCACCAAAGTGTTGATTTTTTTGGTTTCTTCTGTCACTCTACCTGCATGAAATTTGGTTGCATCGATGGCGATGTCGCTTGTTAGAGGCATAATTCGCGCTAGCGGGGTAACTGAACAATTGGGGAGGGTGGATTGTAGCCTGGCCTGACGAGAACAGAGCTGGATAGGAGGTTGTCAATGCTGACTTCTAGGCCCAAAGGACGATACAGCGAGCTAATAGATGATATCTCTGCAGAAGTGACGGTGCTTAGACGAACAATCCGATGTGTATGACGGCGTTTTGGCCGACTTTCTTGCCTACTGCTTGCTAACTGAAAACGTCCAGTTGATTGGAACGCGTCGTAGGAGGTTGGTGGGCTTATGTCACTTTTTCACGGGATATGGTTTCAAAGATGGTAGAGCTGTGGGGCACGGTACAGAGCTTTCGTCACGATGCAGCTCCTGTTGGAAAAGATGCATGCATGCGTTGGAGCGAGAGCGAGCGGTAAGAGTGAGATCAAGTACTTTACCTCTATTCGTTGGATGCAGGTGACAGGCCCGGACTTCGCGGAGGCAACCGAAGCCGAGTCGACCCAGATGATAGTATATTCTAGCATGACAGCCACAGACTTAGGGCTCTGACCCTGAGTGCCTAGCTGAATAACCACGCTAGATAATCCCTGCTGGTGATTGACACGACTAGAAACAAGGGGCTGGACGCCTAAATTCGTTCACGAACGGTTTTTTCTTTTTTTTTGCATAGGTCTGAGTACTGAGGCAAGGGTAGAGGGCAACTGAAACCCGGTTCGCGTCCAAAGCTTGACAAGTCGTGGGCTTCCTCAAGATTCCTTTGTAGCTACGCTCATTGCATACATTGCAACCTGACTAGGCCCACAGTCCTTGGGGGTCTGCCAGTAGTAGCAAGTTCCTGCAACGCTGACTTTCGTTGTTCTGTGTATACCGGACTGCTTCTGCGCGAAACGTTCTTACACCGCACAGACTGGCATCCTTTATCAAAGCTCATGGCCAATTCTCCTCTCTCAACCTGTACGTCTCAAGCAAGGAATGAACATCTAGGCGCGCAGACTAGAACTATACTACCTCCTTCAATGCCAAATGGTCAGGTCGACACTGTTGGAACGGAAGTGGACGGAGGTGGACGTAGCGGCTCCCTTTAACATCTCGAAAGAGGAATCGGGTATGGGAAAGCAATGAGAGCAAATGACTGGTGATCCACATATTGACAGGGTTTGCAACTATTCATATCTGCCGACTCACCTCGTCGCGCCTGAATACAGCTTGTACAGACTGCGCATCTAGATCCACAGCTGAGACAGCTTCTATAGTCCTGCCCTCACAGAGCGTTGGACTTTCTGAAATCCTCGGACGATTCATATAACATCGCTAGACCGACTCAAGCCCAGATATTCGCAACCTCTCCCACCCATCCGCCTCCTTTCGATGTGTCTCAGCGGCGTATTGTGAGAAAGCCCTCGCCATCTGCCTCTCACTCTCGGGATCCTTGGTCAACACCCTCGATGCGCCTGACGCGCCGGTAAACATTCCGGTAATGCCGCCAAAAAGAAAGCCACTGAAAGGAAAGATAGTGAACGTCAGATAGTCGCTGCGACCGGCGGGGCGGATGAGAGGTGTCAGCTCGGAGATGGCTCCAACCCTGCCATGCGGAAAGACCACATGCGATGGCCTGTCGAACGCGCCTAGCGCGGTCAATATAGCGTTTCGATTCGCCCAAATCCTGTACCCGAACAGAAAGCCTGGATGTATTCCGATGAGACCAACGATGTTGAGATGCGTTTTTCGACTAGAAGCTGCGATTTGGAGCTTGGAGCGGTCTTCGGGTAAAAGATCATGCTCGTAATGGCCTTCGGTAAACTTCTCTAGCACATACGGCGAGCCGAGCATGTAGCATTGAGCCAGGGAGTCTTGAACAGCGACAACGTCATAGTGGGAAGAAGAGAGATCGACGAGAGGGATCGATGAGCTGTCGAAAATGAAGTAGTCTGATGCAAGCAGGTATGCAGGCTTGCGAAGTGGGGTATTCCGGAAATGGACTACCTGACTTATCGCATTCGATCAGATTATCGAATGGATTTGTTGGCAGAAGCAAGAGATCCTCTTCAATTGCGCACTTGGCATCTTCTTCAACCCATCGTCTCTGGTTGAAACAAGGAGAGGACGATGGACGTTTCCAAGCTGCTTCGGATATAAGATATTCCAAAGCGGCAGTAACAGCCAAGCTCTAGGCCCTGCGTGAAGAAATGCGAAGGAATGTTGAGAAGCAAGGGATTTGGGGCCAATCACATACCTAGCACCTCCAAATACCAGCGCACTTAATGCCAAGACTTTGTCCAATGCCAATAACAGGAATAGACTGTGGATGTAAATCGAATAGGAGAACAGAATTAGGATTTTGAAATCATTGAATCGTGAAGAATCAATTACGACTGCGATTCCGCTTTCATGCAAAAGTATAACAAGGCGGCGGTATCATTCCGATGCCTGGGCATCACTGGGCCCGCTGCTGCTGTTCTCTGCAAGATGCGGCATTGATTTCGCTTCGGATTCTCGCTTCCTCGAGTCCGACCTCTTCTTCAGCTCTTTCTCCAAGGTTATCGAGAGCCTTTCCAACACCCATTCGGCCTCCTCTGTCTCTCCCATTAGAGGACTCCGGTTGCCCAGCCAGCTCCACTGCCGCGTCATCTCTTCCTGGTCATTGAACTGTGCTTGCTGTGTATCAGGCTTCGAGTCCTGCGTTCTAGTGATGGTAATCGGCGCTCTCCTATGAGAATTGATAGATGCCTCGTCCTCGCCCATGAGCTTCAAAAACCAGGCCCATTCTTCGTAAGTATATTTCCGCGGAGGATTTTCATTAAGATGCTGCATGACGTTTCGAAACTCTTTCGCTAGTAAGTAATGATACTCATGGAGGTCTTGCTCTTGCTCGTCTCCTCGGTTCTTTGCAGCACCAGCAGCATCAAGTTCTTCTTGCTCGTAGCTCTCAGCAAGACGGTTAGTGGCACGAGCACGTACTTGCTGCCGGTCGTTGTTCTCCTCATCCTGGGACTCCTTCTCCCCAACGTAACCTGGCGGTTCATTCATCACATGCGCTTTGCCGCCCGAGAAGACCTTGTCGTGTCCAAGTTTAGCAAGGATTTCCCTCCCCCGGCCTTTCACTCCCAATTCACCGGGCAGCACCGTGAATTCTCCCAAGTAAATTGTAAGATCGCGCACACCCTTGACCACTGTATCGCCCATGTTGCTGATGAGAATGGTAAGCGTCGGTACAGCAAGTAGAGACCAGAACACAAAGAATGCCTTGCCTGCATTGCTGGACGGTCTGAAGTCGCCGTAACCTATGGTCAAAAGGGAGGTGTAGGCGAAATATAGGCTTCCGAAATAAGTCCATTCTTGTGCGTGCTCGGCCTTCCAGAAAACTACCGCGCCCACGAACCACAAGAAGAACCAGGCAGTCACTGAAACAAGGAGGGCCGTCCATTTCTGTCTTGTCGATGCATCATTTTGGATTTCGCGCATGAGATCAAATTCTGCCCTTCGCCTCTCACGCTCGGTCATTCCCACCTCAGCCGCCTGTTCCTTACTTTCTACCGGTAGAAGCCGAGCCGTATCTTTGTTCTTGACCATGTTCTTCAATAGAGCTTGCCGTTTCTTTTCGACCATGCGGCTGCCGAGCTTCTTCTTGCCTCGTTCTAAGACCAAGGATCTGATGGAGCCAATCACAAGACCAAGGATCACAATGCCCCCAATAGCGTACGGAAAAAGTAGCCCTCTCGCCAAGTGAGTTGCGGGGGTATAGTCTCCAATACCAATCGTGAGTAGAGTGAAGTCCGCGAAGTAGACCCCATCAAGAAATTTCCAGCCCTCGATCCTGGAGAAGACTGCACCACCCGCGATCATATACACCATGAAGCTCATCGTCTGTAACATCAGAGTACGTTGGCTCGTTGTAAGCTTAAACTCCTTTGGATAGTGACCCATGTGGGCTCCATATACTGTGATACCCATCAGTGTTGCGATGATGAAGTATAGCACAGCAGCAATAATTGCGTAATAGAAGGCTTGTGTGAGCGCTCGATTTTCGTAGGGGACTTTTTCAATATACACAGCGGCTGCAACTAACGAAATGAGGAGGACCGAAGCAATGTACCATCCGATTATGGTTATAGGTTGTGCTTTAGAGAAGGAGAGACGGCGCGCCATATTCAACAACAAAGCGAGGTTGGCAATGAGGGCAAAGATGAGCGATACAGCGTTAATAGCTATTAGCCTACGGGTAGAGGTCAGCATACGTACTTCAATGCGCCAGCAGTAGGGCCTTCTGCGTAGGCTGTAAACAACCCGAATGGATCATCCCTGCTGGCAAGACTTTTCCCCCACGCCTTCTACTGAATCACTGGCTTCTGAGCGTACCATTTGGGATCCAGCACGTCAATGCCCTGTGCTTCATTGCCGCCGGGGGGTATTGTTTCTCTCCATTTCTCGACCAGAGCGCACACGGAGAAGCCACTAGCCATAGGCCCAAAAGTACCCTTTCCAATACGTAAGCAGAGTCGTCGAGACGTCCGAAACAGTACACATACAGATAGTAGGGGAAAGGCAGTGGAAGCAAACCACCACCGACTGCAGGAGATTAGTAGTGGTTATATACGCGGATGAGGAGCAGAACCTTGGCTTAAGGAAGGTCTGCTCATCCTCCTCTTGGATCTCATCCTCTTTTCGCTCTAAATTTCTGTTTTCCTCCACAGCCTTGGCGCCATCTTCTATAGGAGAATGGAGCCCTGGGTCGTTCATGGTGTCGATTGATGTAGAGGGAAGGCGGTAGATTAACGCCAGATGCGGCGAGTGACTGCTTTGAGGGTGTTGAACATCGCACACTCTTGATAGAGTGACGGGCAACGCAACATAAAGGAGTGGAAAGAATGGGGGGAATTCGAGCAATTCCGGGGGGCAGGTGATCAGGGTCTCGACTTTCGACTCTCGGGATGAGGTGCGCGTGCTTTGTCGATCATGCCTAGCGCCACCAGCCACATCAGGCCGAAACTCTATTCGGTTCGCTTAGAACGTTGCTTTTGCTAACGCCCTGACAGAACGACAACGAGATTATAATTCAAATGACGAAGACCAAGTAAAACAAAGATAGATTAACGAAACACTCACCCTGGTGCATTACTTTACCCAATTGTTACCGTGTACACGTTGAGTCCGTTTGTGCTCCGACTTTGACCAGTCAATCATTCGGATCATCCATGAACAATTTGTTCGGATTATTTGTTCAGAAGAATTTGCCCAAGTGTTGGTTCTCTGCCGAGTACCGATGGATCTTGGAGAAACACTCGGATTTGTTTTTTTACGCTGGAGGTACTACTACGCCGACGTAGACAAGTTTAGAAGGTCAACCAGCAGCGAATGGGCTACGCTCTCTTAACTTCTTCCCAAACATCCATAATTGCACAGGAGCAGGCAGGCCTATCCCAACTGCAATAAAGCCCAACAGGCTATTACCCCAGCCATAGTCCAGCGCACTGTACATATATGGGGCGAACAAAGGGAAACCAAACCCCGTGGAGCTTCGAAGCACTGTGACCGCTCCAATGGCTGATGCAGCATACATGGTATAGCTGTCAACCAGATAGGCTTGAATACACTGGAATCCGATGATCACACCGCCTGCAAATAGTACGGCACCAATGTTTGGGAGGATCCAGTGGGTGTGGTACTGAGCACTCCAACCATAGATGAAAAGCCCACTTGGTACCAGAATTGATCAGGGAACCATGAGCGGCGTTCGAAACTCGGGTCTACCGACACCACCGTTTCTATGCTTGAGACGCGGATATTTTCTATCATTCAACGGTGCACAGATCTGGATTTCGAGAAAGAACCCAAGAGCTAGCGAGATGTAATTCAGCCCGCCGATACCGATGGACTCATGGTAATGCTGCGTCCAGAGGATAGGGAAGGTGGAAAGTACCAAGTACATGAGGCCATAGAGGTAAGCTATGTAAACCGCAAGGGCTTAGACTATCGGCTGGGTACCAAGAAGCTTGAATGGCCTGATCAAGGCTCTCTCCATTGTAATTGCGAAACTACGCTCTGGATGTTCGTACTCCGTGTGTAATGCCGCATTACCCGTTTCTTTGCGAATCTTGTTGGCTTTGACATGCAGAAGCTTCGGAGGATAAGTCCCCCCAAGAAAGAAGAGACCTGAAAGCTGAATCAATGCGTCCGCGATTGACACAACATAAAATGCCCAACGCCAGGTAGTATTTTTGGTAATGAAAGCCGCGGCTATTGGGCCAATGCCAGGGCCGAGAAGCGGTGCCGCTATGTGAATACGGAGTTAGGATTCCTTTTTGGATTTGGGAAATGGAGACATAAAGCATGTCTTATGAGCCAATGCTCGCTAGACATGTCTCCATACTCTTGAAAGATTCGAAAGGGGGTAAAAGACGCTCGGAAAGGATAACCTACGACTGTAGATGCTAATCGCACGGCCTCTCTCTTCTGCTTTCCAGCAATCGCTCAGCACACCACCTCCAAGGGCCAATGGAGCGCTGCTACCAAGTCCTGATAGGAATCTAAACGCAATCCTTTCGCCCTTGTTCTTGCTAGCGCCACATGCAGTATTGAAGACCAAGAAAAACAAATTGGAAAATTGCAGGACTGGGACACGACCATGTATCTCACTCAGGGGCCCAAGGATCAATGGACCTATGGCGTATGCTAAGACGAAGATTGAGAGAACCAATTGCTGCTCTACTTCGTTCGTGATCTTAATCTCTGACGCGATAGAGCTTGTTGCGGGGGCGACCATCGAAGACGTGACAGGCGAAATGAAGGTAAAGGATGAGACAACGAGTGTTGCGGCCCATCTGCGGCGTTTCATCCAATTCTTCGGGTTCTTCGAGTCATCGGGGCCATTCCATGTCACCTTGTTCGCTCATTTAGTATGATAAGCTGTGCCGGAACCGCCTTCGTGCTCACAAGTTTTGGATCCTTGACTGATCGAGCGCTTTTTGTCTTTTCTAACGGCGCCTCAACGTCTCCTTCGTTGAAAACCCCGTCTCGCGTCTCCATATAGTCATCCTCGGCGCTATCACGGGCTTCGCGATCGTCCTCATGCTCTACCTTTTCGACGAACTCCGAATCATCCCTTGATGTGGCCTCTGATTGCTGACTGTGATGCTCGCCTTAGCTGTGATAATGTGAATGATCATCAAAATGTTGGGCCAAGAAAACCCTCGATAGGCGAGGTGGACGAGCACTTGCTTTCGAAGTTGCAGGTTGTGACCTGCTTCTTGTTTTGCGAGTGCTGGTATTTGCCCTGATCTCCCCTAGCTGACTCATGTCTAGGCAATTGCAATAATTATTTGTACGGCAATGATTCCGTATGCCGAAATTATACGTTCCTGATCAAGGTGTGGTCGTCTAGGAATTTAGGTTTTGGATAGATGAAGGGTGAGATTTCCAGGTGCTGTCAGGTCTATGGGTCCAGCCAGTGAAAAGAAGCAAGCAATGCGTGAAGTACCAAGAATAGAGAAGGTGTACGGGGGATTAGACAAGCCGCCATTGAAGCTGTATTATATATGGGCAGTCTCGGTGAAGAAAGCCGAAAAGCGAGAAATGGAAGAGAAGGAAATAATCATCTCGTGCATTAGCGCAGACGGTTCGGTTCAGAAATCAATGGTGTTTCGCCACAAAGGCGCCACACTTACTCGACGGCCTGCGAAGTACGGATAGTAAAGTATTACTTCTCGCAGATCATCTTGAGTAACTCTTCATGCTTTCTCGGTCCCGCCGGGCGGATTGCGGGTTCATGGTATTCCGCCTCTTTCAACGGAAGAAAATCTCCACAAGCATCTGGGCAAGCTGATCTCGATATCGGAGGCTGGATGTTAGGCACTGGCGAGTTTTAAATGCTGGTAAACCGTTTCGTCATGACAGACACCACCTGAAGCCTTCTATTCTCAACATCGACCCCTCTTTTATCGACCAAAATGGCGCAATTTGGAGACGCTCATCCTGAAGATAGGATGTTCTTGGCAGGGAGACCTTTGACTGCGTTCGCTTTGTCGCTTTTTTTCATATCAAGCTGTATGATCCCAAACCCAAAATTGCAGATGTGCTGAGGGCCGAGTTCAAAACGCCTTCCCGTACTTCCGATTAGAGCGCCAAAGAGATCCGAAATTTCGAATGTCAAGCAAGACAATGTCTAAGGTATGTTTGCTTCATTGTCGGGCCTTTTGATTGGGTCCATGTATGCGGAAGTGCAAGGCTTTGATTCCTTGACTCTGCAGCTAGTGACTTTCACAAACCGTTAGTTCCAGTGTCAATTCCGTGAATTCGTTCTTACACAGGTGTCAAGCAGCGAGGGAACCACTTCGTGCCGGCACAAGGGAGGGATAGCGGGATGAGTGGTAGTAGTGGTAGTGTGTTCATTTAAGCGTCCCACCTGAAAAGGCATGCGCGAGAGTCTACTGCTGGGTGTTAGGTCACCCATCTAGTACCTCGAGACTAACTACAATAGGTCGAGTCATTTGATTGATGCAATTATTACTTGTTTACACATAAACAAGAACCCAAACAAATAACACGACGTAAATGTCGAATACCTTGGCTATAAGTGGCAGCTTATAACGATCAAAGAATCTACTTAACAAAAGAAACATGTAGTTGTCTCGACATTGATTTATGAGACTATGCTCTAGTATAGCGATCGTAATAGTTTGTGTTCAACCCCTAGATAACTAGATACAAAAGTGCATCAAGCGTCAAATCGCGCGTTAGCTATCAATTCTTCAATAAATTTAGCGAAATGGTACTCAACTTCGACGACTCTTAATCAATAATAACTTAGTAATGAATGCTTGTCTCTCTTGCCAAAGCGATGTAATGTTACGCTAGTACTTCCCACGAAGATATTAGAGAGAGTTATGCTATTGAAGAGATTTGTAGACGTCTTCAAGCAATGCAAGCAATCACTTGATAACAAGGATTTGCAACTTAAGCAATCGTAACAATAAATTAAGACTTAAGATAAATTGAACACGATTTATAAAAGAGTCGTATTATGGAGATCTATATACTAAAGAGATCTTTTTTGTTCGTCTTGCTCATTGCTTCTTATTTACGATCGAACAACGATAAATTGTTAAACAAATGTCTTGCTCATTATGTTCGCCAATGTTAAGGCTCTATCGAGAAGTTGAGCAAGTCACATGTTACCTCGAAACTTAAATAGTTTCGCCAAGCTTTCTTTTAAGGCTCGTAACACTATTTTTCCTCTTCTTAATCTTCGTTCTCGAAGATTTCTTATTTATTATGCATTCATGTTTTCTCGTCTTTCAAGAAATCGTTAATCACTCTTTTAACGTATAGCTTCTTACGACGTTGTTGCGATAGTAATCTATATTCGTTGTGCTTTTCATTAGAAGAAGTGTCGTTTGTCTTCGTTGTCGAAGAATTGTGCGAAGTGCATACAAGTTAAGAAAAAGTGTGAACTTGCTATTCCAATGATCAATTTCGATGTCATTGATCGCGTTATGGCGAGACTAAAACAAGAGAAATTGAAGACGAAGACTACACAAAAGGCAACAATCGAATTGGTTCGCACTTAGCAAGTCAAACTAGAGCGATTGCGAAAACAAAGACGCTTTCTTAGAGCGCGAAAACAAAAGATATTTGATAAAGAATTGTCTAATGTGGAGAAGCTCGAACGTCTTAAGAATCTAGAAACTGTTGTGATGATTGAGAAAACTTTGTCTTCCATGACATCTTAGGACGAACTCGTCGATGCCAATGGTTTATCGTCTAAGGTGTCGTTTTTCGTTTCTTATTTTAATACTTGATCAATCTTTCTTGCATTCTTGAGATGTTGTCGTGTATCTTCTTTAGTGTCGCTACTCTTTCGATAACTAATTGCGTAGATAGATGCGTACGCTCTTTTTTGAAGAGATTCGATTCCTTGTTATAGTTGGCGAAGAATGAAGTTATCTTAGTGATATTCGAAACCTTTGCATTGAGTGCCAATTGTGTCATAGATAAAAGTGATATTCAATTGCTATAAGTATTGTTGATGTAGTGCCTCAAATATTGCTCAAGACTTTGGTTCGTTCTTTCTATTTAATTATTTGTGATCAAGTGATAGACAATGAACATTCGAAGCCTCGTATTTAACATTAAGAGAAGTGTCTTTTAATAGTTAGACGTAAAGAGCTTGTCTCTATCACTAGTTAGTCCCTTAGATATATCGTGATATTGTATAAGTCGATTCAATATAATGTATTTTAGTTGTTCTATAATGAACTTCTCTTTGCATGCGATAATATGTGAGTACTTAATAAGTTTATTAATCATTATTAATATTGAATTATATTTGTCTTTAGTTGCTAAATTCGTCAACTTAAGCAACTTGATAATAAAGTTTATCGTAACTTCATTTTATAACGATTTAAGTAATTTTTAATATTAGATTTTGTCATAATTCGCATGCGTATCATGTTTGTTCTACTAACAATTAAGACATCGTTTAATGTATGTTTTAACAACTTGTCTCATTTGTGAGAACTAACAATGCTAGCATAAAAGCTAAAAGATTTTTGTCACTCTTAGATGTTTTTGTAGTGGTTTATCATGATGCTCTTTTATATATTCGTCGATTTTGTCGATAAATATTTGAAGTTTTCCTTTCTTTATTAGAAACTCTTTTGTATTATTTCGTAATATTCGTAGTGTAACATTTAGCTTATGTTTGTTTATTAATAGTAATTCGTTTTTGTTAATCTTAAGTATACTATAATTAAACGATTTTTTCGTTTCTATATGATCACTTCTTTTGTTAAGTGCGTCTACTTTATCGTTATCTTTGCTTAAAATATATTGTATCTTAAACTTGTATTGTTTAAGTCTCTTTAATTATTATATTTATCTTTTATTTAATTGCTTCGTAATAGTGAAATGCACAAAATTTTTGTAATTTGTAAAAATCGTAAGTTCTAATAATTTTTTTATGTATATTTTTTATAATTTTAAGAAGACTACTATAGCAAGTAGTTTTTTATTGTAAACATCATAATTTTGTTCAACTAACGAAAGTTTTTTCGAAAGATATGTTATTAAGTGTTATATATCTTTATGTTTTTAATTAAAGCATGCATCGATAACTAAATCTAATGCGTTAATTTTAATTCTATTTAACAATCGCAAATTATACATTTTTAATATTAACTTTTTTAAGCATTCTAGTTTAAGATTTTAAAATAATTTCTTTTTTGCGAGTTTTTATAATTATAACGTATTCTTCTTAGTAAAGTTCGTCAATAATATCGCGTTTATTAAGTAGTTTTTAATGAACTTCTTATTGTAGTTTATAAAATCTAGAAAAAATTATACTTTTTTAACATTTATTGATGATTTTTATTCTTTAATTGCTCGTAGTTTCTTAAAATTCATGCGTACTTTATGTTGTTCAACGACAAATTTAAGAAAGTTAACTTTCTTTTAATGAAATTCGCATTTCTTTGACTTAAAATGTAAATTTCTTATGTTTAAACATTTTAATACTTTGAAAATATAATTAACATATTCTTTTAAAGTTTTTAAATAAATTATAATGTCGTTCAAGTATATTATGACAAATTGATTCAAATATTGTCGTAATGTATCATTAATTATTTTTTGACACATTGTCGAGACGTTCGTAAGTTTAAACGACATTATCGTATATTTATATAATTTATATCGTATACGAAAAGCTATCTTTTACTCTTTTTTTATTTTTATTCTAATTTAGTTGTACGCTTCTTATAAGTTCAATTTAATAAAGTACTTTGCTTCAAATAGTTAATTTTAAAACTCGTTAATATTAGATAGTAGATATTAGTTCTTAATCGTAATATTATTTAGCTTTCGATAATTGACACATAAACGAAGAGTTTTATTCTTCTTTAATACAAAGAGAATCGAGTATCTTGTCTATAATTAGAATTTTTTAATGAATTTTTTTTTTTCGTTTTCTATTAAGTATTTGCGAAGTACTTCGAGCTTTTTCTTGAATAAAGCATATATAAATTTAAACGTAAATTGTTTGTTTAGTTAAATTTAATTTCGTAATTTTACGATTAATGTTTAGAAAGAATCTCTACTATTTTTTTTTTTTGAAATAGATGCTTCTAATTGTTGTATATTCGTAATACGTACTTTAGCGATTTCTTCGCTATATTAAATAGTTCAAGATTTCTAAAAAGTTCGTAATTTTTTTTACTTACTTTAACTTTATGACTTAACTAATCTTTATTAATGTTTATTAAGTCGAACTTTGTTAAATCGTTTTTTTGCGAAAATGCAAATTCGCTACTTGCGATCGATTTTTAATTCAATTTTTTATCTATTATTGAACGCTATTAATGCGTAGATTAGATGTAAATTACGTGATCACATTACGCGAATCTAAGTACTCGTGTATTTTAATTAACTTCTAAATTGTGTTGCTTCAATTAAGACATTTCTAAAACAATATTATAAGTAATTATTTTCACTATATTAAAGATTAGTTTTTCGTGATGTTGTTAAATAGCTATCAATAGTAACTTCGTTTCTTTATTCACTTTTTTATTTTTGTCGAATAATGAGTTTTTATTTACAATTATTAAATTGTATGCGTTAAGCTTCTTTTAAGTAGAGTACTCTTCTCTTTTAACAAAAGCTTTAATTATAAAATTATCTATTACATTAGAATTAATCATTGCGATGAGTCGACAATTATTGATCTTAATTAATGTGATAAAACATCGTGCGTATGCTATTAAGTTTAGTTGCTATTGTTGAGCTAACATATTGCATTTCTCTAGTATGCTCTTTATTAAAAAATTTGAACTTTTTTTTGTTTTTGTGCTACGATTTTTGTTTCGAACGTTTGCTTGCGCTAAGTTTTTTTTTTATGCTAAATTAATAACTTTAACTTTCTAGAAAATTAATTGGCTTTTTCTTTGTCTTCTAGGTGAGTTTAGCATAAGTCGTTATAGCATTTTGTTTAATTAAATGTCGCGTATTTCTTTGCTTTCTTTATCGCTTATTTAAATAAACTAACATTGCTCAATTGTTGTTCAATTTTCTCGAAAATATCTCTTTTTATAGTGGCGTCGCTTTCTAGCGCTTTCTCGCATTTATTTACGATCTAGTTTATCTATTGTTTTTTCGATGAATTAATTAAAGTTTCAAGATGTTTCGTGATGTTGTCTAAGCATTCGTGAAAGTTTTTTTAGTCGTATTCGTCGTCTAAGTTTGTTGCTAAATAAAGATATAACGTTTTTGATCGTTTCGCTCTCATAGTCTTATTAAGTATTTGATTGACTTCTTGCGTAAATGTGAATGTCTTACTTAATGATGTTTTATCTAGAACTTTCTATAATTAATTTAGATTTTCTACTAGATAGTAGTCGTCGTTCGATCTAGTTTTAAGAGTGTTCGCCTTTGTGTCGATTTGCTCCCTAATGTCGTTCTAACTATTAAATATCTCTCTTAACATAGCATTGATCTATTAGCGATTCATTAAGTTTCGTAATTAATAATCTCTTACAAAGTGGTTCAATTTGTCACATAAATAGTACGTTTTTTAAGATTTGTTATTTTGCTTTTCTTTAAAGTTTTTCTTTTTACGTTGTTAAATAAAATCTAGTTTCATAGATGCAAGCTTACGATAATCTAGATTATTGTACTTCTAATTAAAACAAAATTCTCTCTATTAATATTTAATTGTTAATTCAAAGAAGATTTTTGTCTTTTTTCGAAATTGATCGTATCTTTTTTTTATAGCTCTTTTATACAATTTGTTGTCGAAATTGATGACTACTTCGATAAGATTAAATATATCGTTAAGAGTTTTCTTATCACGCATAATTTCGTTCTTTAGGTTGTTTTTAAAATTTTGTCGAAACATTGTTATAAGTGCGACATCGTCTCATTCGATTAAATTGATATATTTTTAAAATCTAGCTACGTAGTTTGTTGCAAAAATTCGTTGAATTAAATGTTAAATCACTCTTTTCGCAATTTGTTTTTCGTTAAATGTTTCAAAGATTCTTCGAAGCTTTCTTTTGAAGTTATTGAAGTCTATGAACATTGTACGAGGGTTTTCGCTATTGTTTTTCAAGTATTTTCGTAAGTTTAACTTGAGTCAATGTTAGACTCTTTCTCTAAGAAATGTTAATGCAAAAATCGTCTTCTAATTCGCTAGAACAAGATAGAAAATGAAATAAATATTCATTTGCATAAGCTAGTTCTCTAGATCGATACAATCTTCATAGTAGATATCGAGTTTATTGATTTTGATTTTGTCGTCTCTCATGATCGATAATTGACGTGATGTTGATAAGCTAGTGTTCGAGATAAGAGCGCGTTAACTTAATACAAACATTCTTAAAATGTTTAAAGTGTTACGCTAATACTTTTCACGAAAATATTAAAGAGAGTTATGCTATCGAAGAGATTTGTAGACGTCTTTAGACAATGCAAGCAATCATTTGATAACAAGAATTTGCAACTTAAGCAATCGTAATAATAAGTCAAGACTTAAGATGAGTTAAACACGATTCATAAGGAAGTCGTGTTATGAAGATCTATATACTAAAGAGATCTCTCTTGTTCGTCTTGCTCATTGCTTTTTATTCACGATCAAACAACGATAAGTTGTCGAACAAGTGTCTTGCTCATTATGTTCGTCAATGCCAAGACCCTATCGAGAAGTTGAGCAAGTCACATGTTACCTTGGAACTTGAATAGTTTCGTCAAGCCTTCTTTCAAGGCTCGTAACATGTAGATAGATTGAAGACTGTTTCGCATAGCGTAACTTGGATTGTTCTCTTGCTTCAAAAGAGACGCCAGAAGACGCCTTTTGTGCGAAACTCACACAGTAAACGCACAAAAGGGTGCCAGAGATATGCTTCTTATCGAGATGTAAATTTTGCAAGAATGTATTGGTACAGATGGGTTGATTTCAAGAAATGGGTTTGGAACGTGAGATGTTGTTTTTCGATAGCGGGATGAAGTTTATTGCTGTTCGACCCCAGGGCTAAATGACTACACCCTTAGCCCTAAGATGCTGGCTGGAGACAGTGCCCCCTTTTCCCGCCAAGATGCTTGCCGCTACCCCCTGCCTGCGAGGACTATCAATAAGGTAGGGTTGAGAGCTCGAATAAGAAAGTCAGCATTATGAAATGCTTGGTAATCTACAAATGCATCAATATGAATTAGCGTCCTGTCAGCTATAGAGCAAGCTCAACCTTGAAATGGAATACAAAGTTGCATCTTTGTTGTCTAATAAACATCAGCTCCATGATTCATCTGTTCCTCTAATATAAAATCTATGTATGATGGTTAATTTCTCCATTAACAAGCTTACTTCGCCACTGGCAGGTCGCGAGAAACCATCACCTTTGCCTGGGTATGTTCCCAGCTATTTTAATGGCACTGAAGCTGATTCTACCAAGCGAGAGAGCCGATTATGGCAAAAGCGATGTCAATCTATCAAGTAAGGGGCCCAGCAGCGCCTATGAAAAATTTCCCGCACCGATCGACAACGGTCAAAGAGGTGGTTTCGATATCCATATCTACTATAATCAGGTTACCCGCACCCAAGAAGGTCCGCCAAGGTCATATTGACTGGTAGGCAGAATAGCCAAGAGCAGGTAACCTTTGCTTTCGAGCTGTGGGAGCGGATCCGCCGCGAATTTCCCGAGCTGCGCATTCACAAAGTCTGGGATAGACCCGTGGGTCCACACCCTATCGCCATGTTCGAAGTGGATGTCCTCACCCCAAAGCAATTCGGGGCTTTAATTCCATGGCTAGTAATATATCGAGGATCTTTGAGCGTACTTGCACATCCCAATACAGGCGACGACGAACGGGACCACACTCAGGTGAGCCTTCAGATAACGTAAGACGAAGGCGTGCGAGACCTGACAAAGAATAGCTGGCTACGTGGATAGGAGAGAAGCTAGACCTAGACTTGAGTGTCTTCCGGAAGATGAGAGAAGTACATGCCAAGTTGGAGAAGTTGAAGGCTGCGCAGGATTTCGACGAGAGCGAGCTATGAATGACAAGAGAACAGATGACAAGGTCCAGTGACTCCGCTGTTGGGCGCTATTGGCATTTATCAGTCATGTTTGGGATCAATGATGGATGCAGGAGAACTGGCAACCCCTGCCCGAAAACCCTCCGATCTCATTTCACTAAAAGGGTCATAAATCGGCTCGAGCGGGTACCTGAGCGGGCTCATTGGTCTGAGAGAAGCTAGCAGCCGCTTGTGGCGGCGACTAACCATGTTCGACAATTCTTGATGCCGAGTTTATCCCTTTCGAATCCCTCGCTGCACAAGCCGTCGAGCTGAGAGCCTCGATCTTTGAGGGTGGAAGCTGATTGTCTCTTCACGTGAAGCTTCCATGATGTCGACGAGCCTGGCGCTCAATGGTCTTCTCCACAAAGTATTCTTCTGGCACGGCTGGTCTCTCCACCGTAATGTACTGGATGGGTACTACTACTGGGTCCTGCCAAGAAGCCTGAACGCCGATTCTGGACACATCTACGGATCATCAAATGAAGCCCCGCCTACTTTATCGTAGGAGATCGTCCATGCAAGCCATGGATGTTGTTACCGCAATCTCCTTCAATGTGAGGCTATATCCGAGGCCGAAGCGTCAATCATTAAATGTCGGTCCTTTTTCTCCTCCATCTCCCATCACCTCTGGCTCTTGAGCTCTGTCATTCTCTAATTCATCACGGTCCTTTTCTTTTGCACCTTGCAAACCGATGTTTGCGTCCTCTCTTTGAGACTTCCATAATCTACGCTCATTTCAATTACTCTCGAATCTAATATTAATACCTGTCTCAATCCCATTGTATATCAAAATGCGCGTCGTCCAGTTCTCCGACCTGATCGTTCTGCTGGCTGCCGCATTCGCTTCTGGAGGCTCATCTTTTGACGCCGTTATTAACACGAATTAGGCTGTTTACTGCGTAAGCCGGGAAGCTTGCAATGATGGCCCATCCTACTAAGATGGTGTCAACCGTAGCGTCAAGGCGCAGGCCAGCCGCGCTTGTCACATTTCTGCAAGGACTCGAGCATCGATATCATACTAATCAGCTTCTTGAACGTTTTCCCAGATCAAGGAGAGAATGGGTATCCAGGCACCAACTTCTGGAACCATTGTGGAGGCTCAACATACACAACGCCTTCTGGCGATCATACTCAACTGCTCTCGGACTGCTCCCTTATCGGTCCTGATATCAAGACATGTCAGAGCATGGGCAAGAAGATCCTTCTTTCTCTGGGCGAACGTATGTCCTTCAAGGCTCAATTTCACGTCATGTGTGCTGTTGTATCCCATGCATTGGCACGTTTGCGTGTAATTCTTTTGGCTACCCTTACGAGACCCTTATCTGGTTCCTTACAGTCTTCCGACATATCTGCAATGTTCCCGAACGTTTTACCACTTTGGGGATCGCCCATCGTTGGTCGTTCGGTTCATTGCCATTTCGTCAACACATTTTTCGAGGATGCAAATCAACCTTATGTTTGCTCATTGGACTTAGCAATCCGCCAGCGCATGGAAAAAGCAGAAACAACACATTACTAGATGGTCCTGGTATTCGCCAATCAGATTACTTGTAGATATGCTTTTATGCGACGCGACACTGCTGACTGCAAGACGATTTATAGCTATACCAACTAATCAGTCCATTAATAACGATGCGTCCGCGGTAGTCTTCAGCGAGTTCTTTTGGGGTGCCTTTGGTCCTGTCGTCGAGGGCTATGACGATCCTTGTCCTTTTGGAGACGCCGTATTAGACGGCTTCGACTTCGATATAGGGAGTATCTTGAAAGCAGGTCAAGATCCCTCTGCGCTGTACCGAGGCTATGCCACAATGATTGACACGCTTCGCGGCTGAGAACCCAGCTATTGACTGCGTTGATACGATCGCTGACGAAGGATTGGTCATGGAGGCCACAGAGCTAGCGGGGAAGGTCGGTCCAGATCTGGTCGAGGTATTCGATGGCTTAGTAGCACAGGAAGAGTCTTTTAGATAACCCTTGACTGCATCGGCATATGGCGTACCATGGACTGCATTGGCTTCGGAGGGTGTCGCCTCATAGACCAGGACGCCTCCGAACAACTCCGGATACTTGCATTGAAAATTTTGGAGTGTCTGACCCGCTTCATCTGGCTGTAGATACATATACTCGTCGTATGTCACACTTGGAGATGCTGGTAAACCAAGGTATATCTTCGCTTTAGAGTTCATTGACGAAGTACTGATGAATTGAGCCCACGCATCGAACGAAATATCTGTAAGCGGACCACCGTAGGCACCGTAGGCTGAGTCAAAGTACGCTCGCGCTGAGCATTGTGGGGTATTATAGAATTGCACGAAGACGAAGTCAAACCACGAGTGCTCGATGGTGTTGGCTAAATGCTATCATGATCTCTAGGTTAGAAGTTTCGTCTCATAAAATGTCGTGACGAAGTAGATATTCTCAATGTTCTTAAGGATACCCGAGATGCTGTCGGAATAATGAAGGGGCTCTCTAAGGAAGTTACTCACTGCATCAGGGACAGCGCATTGAGGCGCACCCGATATATAATAGTCCTTCGTTTTCCTTTCAAGGTCATAGAAGCCAACTCGTCATCTGGTAGAACAGCTGTGCCCTCATCAACGTATATGTCAATGGCGTCCTTCAATTCGTCGAGTTCCCTTAGAAGCTCTGTGGCCTCTACGACCAGTTCTTCGTCAGCGATCGTATCAACGCAGTCGATAGCTATCTTCTCAGCCAATTCGTCCTCTGGTAGAACAATCGTGCCCTCATCAAGGTATATGTCAACGGCAACCTTCAATTCGTCGTCTTCCCACACAAGTACGGCTTATGTCTCGCTTACACACGTGAGTCGACCAACGGGTGGACTGTCGAATAACCTAATCGTTGCACCGATCGGGTACGGTAAAACAAGGTCCCACCGTTTCGAGAAGCAAGATAACCGGTATCTCTGGCTATTCCTCTCAGAAAACAGCTTCCACTTCTACAGCATACAACATTTCGAGCTTCGCCACCTCAAAGTCAATTCCAACTGCTACGTCCAGCATCCTCGCAGGCTCCATCTCATCCTATTTGCCGTCTTCTCAGGATACAGCTTCCACTTCTACAGCATCCAATGTCTCGAGCGTCTTCACTTCAAAGTCAACTCCTATTGCTACTTCCAGCATCTTCACAGGCTCAATCTCATCCTATTCACCGTCTTCAGGAGTCCCTCTTAAGTTGAACAATCATTGCTCGACTTTGGTTTATCAGTATCCTTCGATTCGGACCTCGGTCGTCTCTGGAATACCATCTGTCGGGTCATCTCAAGCAAGCATTCACACGAGCTTCATCTCGGACACAATCTCAACTACGCAAAATTCTCATACCACGGATTCGGCGTCGATTAGGTCACCAATATCTAGCTTCTCCAGCACGGCAGAAGTCGTTCGTTCGAGAATTATCCCCTCTGTAAGCTATGCTACTGTGACTGAGGAAACGTTTACTACCAAGATGTAAGATTCCCGCCTGTAGAAGAGCGATAGTTACTAATGGCTCCTTAGTATTATTTCCTACACAACGACATGCCCGGTAACATACGAAGCCACTTATGGCGGAAAGACCTACACGGAAATTAGTACAACAGTGTCGGTCGCTTACAGTACAATCACGTCCACAGTATGTCCAAGATGCTCAACACCCACCCAATTTGCGACAACGAAAGGTATCTCGGACTCACAGGGAGTATCTCAAACCATCTCGTACAGCCCCAAGATCGTCGTCCCAATACTTGGGCAGGCCTCCATTATTCCAGGAGGCCGCCTACCTAGTGCCTTGGAGAACATCAGTACCAAAACAACAGGCTCATCTCCACTAGCATCTCACGATGACCAGTCTCCTCAGGTTGCTGGTCATGGCTCGGCAAGCGTGGGTACAGAACGTGCGAGGCCTTATCAGCCAGCATCTCATCTCCAGTCTTCTCCTTACCCAGCTTTGGCTTCTGTTACTGGTTCCGCGGAACATGGCAGCAAGGGCACACCACCAGCTGGAAACAGTGAGATTCAAGAGAACGGTCCTGCCAGCTTTGGGTTAACAGAAAGTAGCTTTATGGGAGCTGAGAATTAACCACCAGCACCCGCGGCCGAAGGGCACGGGAAGCCGTCTATGCCTGTAGCCCCTTCACAAACTCTGATAACCCAAATGACAGGGATCGTCACTAAAGTAGTGACAGCAACCATAGTTCCAGTGGCCGCTTGCGAACGACATCGGTCGAGCATCATCAGCTGCAAAGCCCCTTATCACCGAATCACTGATTCCAGTACCTGTAAGCCCAAGTCAATACAACAAAGGCCCAGTTAGTGCGCCCTATATTTCCGGCAACGCTACATCGATGTATGGGACGTTGGCGTCCAAAGGGACGAGTACCATAAGCGCCAGTGTGAAAACAGGAAGCAATGCCGTCTCGAGTGTGCAGCCTGCCTCTGTCCCTTTTACGGGTGGAGCGAGTAAAGAAGCCAGGGGTATCCTGACTGTCATTGGTGTCGCGATTGGTGCAGCGTTGATCTTCTGATCTCAAGTATGAATTCCATGTCTCTCTTAAGATTTTGGAGCTGCTCGACACACTCATTTTTCCGAACGGAATTTTCGCGGCAAGGAATAGTGCACTGTTCCTCGGGACGATGAAAACGTCCTGACGAATGGTCCATGGGCTGTTAAGTCAATTGAAACCGATAAGCGAAGACGCAAACCGTCAATAAATTTCACTCTCTCGTAGATTGGGTCCATCGAATGGTCAGAGCCTACAGATCAGATACTCACATACACGACAAAAAAACCCGGAGGAATGCACCATACGAGCCGATGGGGTATATACTGGAAACGATCAAACACCACATAATATCCCCAATCATCCCTCTTATGCTTCTCTAGCAATAAAGCCTGGACTTATATCGTATTATGTTCAGAACCGACAAATCATCCGGAGACTCTAAAAATATTACTATCGCATCTCGCCTTGGGTTCATAAGTAGTGGCTCGGATTTACTTACTTATTCCCGAGCACGTGACTCTCGTACTTGGTTCGTCCCTTCCATTCCACCTTCGGTCATCTGCGCAAAGGGCGCCCGACCACCTCCTTCCTCTCAGTCGTTGTGCAATGACGTTCTTCCGCTGCACCCACGACAGTATGACCTCGATCTAGTCTGATATCATTCATGCACGGACCCGCATGATCGACTATCGTGTCGCGCGAGACGACTGAGAGATGACCAATGCGAGCTTGTGATAGGAACCGGCAGTTCTCCCACTGAGTTGGTCAACTTCATTGCTATGTAGGTAAATGGAGATTCGCGGCTCTTGCTGCGAGCACTTCATCACCGGAGAAGCCCGGGTGACCTTCATGAGCTACAATTGCCCACCATCGGGCGTCATTGCCCTTTTGAATCCATGTCTGGACAAGGGGAACCGCTGAAAAATGTATGTATGAGGCAGGCACACATGGTCAGCAAGATCACTAGATGCCATGCACTCCTCCTGGATGGGTCGCCAGCAACAGCGATGGTCTCGTCAGAGTATGATCTCATTGCACTATTCTCCAAACTTCTCCATCTCTATGAAATACTCAACTTATCCATTTCCTATCTCGAGACGTGACGCTTTCGGACCGAGCTTCAAGCACACGTTGTAGTCTTATGATACTTCAATAGCTCTAGCTACAAGTTTACAATGCTTTTCTTTGACTTTCTACCGGCTCTATTCATTACCACGTTCGGATGCAATGCTTCTGTCGTGCCACTCCCCGGTCCACCGTCGCCGGATTATCCAGCGAATGGCCAAATTACTATCAAAACTCGCCAAGGCTTCTCGAGTCGACCAAACAACGACACCCTAAACCAAGAACGCGCAGACGCCGTCCGAAATGCCTTCACTTTCGCCTTCAACGGCTACTGGGAAGCTTGCAAAGGACAAGATGAATTGCTACCAGTCAATAACAACTGTTCCAACCCAAGGTAATCATTATAGATTCAGCCATTGTTTCGAAACTGAATCCTACAGGAACGGTTGGGGTGCCTCAGCGGTCGATGCATTCAGTACTGCACTCGTCATGGAAATTGAACCAATAGTCACAGAGATCCTTGACTATATCCCTACCATTGACTTCACGACGACCACCACAGAGGTTAGCTTGTTTGAAACGACGATTCGGTACCTAGCTGGGATGCTGTCAGCATATGATCTTTTGAAAGGACCTTTGTCAAACTTGACCACGAACACATCAGCGGTGGACAGTCTTCTAGCGCAGTCCAGGAGTCTTGCGGACTCATTGAAATACGCGTTCGATACAGCCACTGGAATACCAAGTAACAATCTATTCTTCACGACCCACTCAACAGATGGGTCAACTTCTAATGGTCTCGCTACAATCGGTTCTTTGCAGCTTGAATGGCAGCACTTGTCAGATCTGACCGGCGACCCTCAATATGGTAACCTAGCACAGAAAGCGGAGACTTATCTGCTAAACCCTCAACCTGCTTTCGCACAACCATTCCCCGGCCTCTTGGGTACCAACGTTAACATCACGACCGGGCAATTCCTGGACGCTAGAGGAGGTTGGAACGGAGGCGACGATTCCTTCTACGAATATCTCCTGAAGATGTACGTCTACGACTCTTCCCGCTTCAGCAACTACAGCGACCGCTGGACTCTCGCCGCCGACTCGACCATCAAGCATCTAACCTCGCACCCCTCCTCCCAACCCGGATTAACCTTCCTCTCCTCCTTCGTGAACACAAGTCTGGTCAACACCTCGCAACATCTAACCTGTTTCGACGGCGGCAACTTCATCCTCGGCGGCCAAGTCTTCGGGCGACAGGACTACATCGACTTCGGCCTCGAGCTTGTCAACGGCTGCCATGCCATCTACAACAGTACAGCGACGATGATCGGGCCTGAAGCGTTCAGCTGGGACACCTCGGCTCTACCACCAATCGACACAGCTTTCTACAACGAGCATGGCTTTTACATCACCAACCCGCTGTACGATCTACGCCCCGAAGTCATCGAGAGCTATTACTACGCTTTCCGAGCCACAGGTGCGTATCAAGTAACTTCCAAACCCCATATCACCCATCGCACGCACTAACCCATACTCAGGCAACCAAACATACCGCGACTGGGCCTGGGACGCCTTCGTAGCCATCAACTCCACGTGCCGCGTCGGCAACGGCTTCTCGTCGATTGCGGACGTCGATACCCCCGGGGGCGGCGCGTTTAAGAACGAGCAGGAGAGTTTCTTTTTTGCGGAGGTTATGAAGTATAGCTATTTGATCCATGCTCCGGTAAGTCATCCATCTTGGATGGCGGGAAGGGTGCTGACAAGAAGGCCAAGGACGCGATCTGGAATTTCGATCATAATGGTACCAATGCTTTTGTCTTCAATACGGAAGCGCATCCTCTTAAAGTCGCTGGGCCGCTGGTCTAATTTGGAGGTGTGTGCACACGCACTTTATGGGGTTGAATGTGTGTATACAGTCTCGCGGTCTGCTTTCTGGTGGTGTTGATGCGATCGATGGCTCTGGGACTCGAAAGCGGGCTTGGGCCGTGAGCGCTTTCGAGCAGGAGGAGCTTGGCTGTTAGCTGCTGCTGAGACGCACGGATGGGAGAATCGGGACGAAAGGGCAGCAAGGGTTAGGGAGGTGGTCTGTAGGATTGATCACCATCACTCTATATCCATAGCAGCCTCACCAGTTCTCGTCATTATCTTCAACTGGTCTGGTCAAACAGATGATTACTCGTCACTGGCTTGCCTCTCTTTAGCTGTCTTTAGGCTTTCACTGGTTAATCAGTCACATCAATCTCCATCCCGTGATCGTATTACTTCGTTAGTACACCGATGCGCAGGCCCTGCGATCAATGCACCCTGCTAGCGCGTGGGATATGTCTACATCTAGATAGGCAATGAATGCGCAAATATGCTGCCAACCTTCCTGCGAGATACGGACTGACGCGATAGCTGCTGGGTGCAGAGAGGTGGATCAGGACATGTACTATCAAACACACGTGCAATCCGGACCTTCACAGACAGTGAGGTGAGGGGTTTTCTCAAGATGAAATGCAGCGGTGCAGCGGCGCGTTGGTGACTAGAATACATGATGAGCTAATTGCATGATATGTGTGAGGTACGGCAGGCTGGACACAGTTCCGAAGAAATTTTTGATTGATGTTGTTTGCTATCTACCGGAAAGCTGGGGGGAATGTGCTATGTGAAATGCGTAGTTACTGTTCCACCCGAGAGGGGTTGAGCTGGAAGGGGTATCGTATGAATGCGAATTGTGAAGCAATGAAGGCTAAGAGGGTATCGTATGAATGCGAATTGCAAAGTACTGTAGGCTAAGGGGGTACCGATTGGATGTACGTGTCGTAATTTCGTGAGTATCTCGAAAAGATCGAGAGGGCCTGCAAGTCGTTGTCAACCCATGCGATGCTAGGGAAAAGCTGCTCAATACTGACCTGGTGATGAGCCCGGTCAGCTGGAGATGAAGATCCTCCGCCGCTCTGTTCGATATGATGTGCGAATCAATAGCTTCACAAGCCAAGGCCTCAGCTGATATCACTCGCCGGCCACCTCCCGGTCCCCACCCATGCATTCTCCAACGGTTCGCCCGCAATCGTCCGATGCACCACCTCCAGCCTGACCGTGCACTTCCCGTTCTCGTTCCGCCAGCACGGCGCCTCGTCGATTGTCTCGCATAGGAACTCGAAACTATCCTCGAACCCTTCCTTGAGCAGCATGTTCCGATCGCTGGCCAGTTCAGGCATCCACGTGAATGTCGCCTTCACTGCTTCGACGTTATCGGGATGGGAGGCCATGTCGCAGATCTTCAAAACGGCGGCGAAGAGGGAGGGCATCGTGGGACAGGAGCGGAGCTTGATGGGGGTGTAGGAGCCGGAGTGGATGATGTGAAGAATCGTGCGATTGAGCTTCTCGGGCGAAAGCGGCGGAGGTATCAAAGGTGCTGTGACTGTGGTCAGTGGGTTGGGGGTTGCTTCGCCAGAGTTTCCGAAGTAGAAAGGAGAGGCCGGAGGATACTGGGAGTTTACTGGGCGGAGGCGTAGTGGAGGTGGCTTATTAATATTCATGTGACCTGTGGACCTCTTAGCTGCGATTGTAGTGTCCCCTTCGCTGTGTCGTTGGGCCTTGATGACAGCTCCACCGCGTCTCGCATGCGGAGCCAGATGGGATTTGCGTTTAGCTGGGTTCCTCTCCACATCGTAGTCGTCCGTCTCATCGTCTGAGTCTGTCTCATCGTTCGAATCGTCTTGTTGACCTTTTCGTAGACGTTTCAAGGATTTCCAGGATTGGGAGCGAGCAGCTTCATCTCTTGCGGTAGTCGCCGCCCTCTTTCTGTTAATTCTATCGTAGCGAGCACACCATTTTGCTCCACTGCTGCTATGGCCACTCATGGTGTTGAAATGATCTGCGATAGCTTGCCATGTCTTGCCCGCGTGTCTCATCTGTATAAGTATTTTGTCGGTCTCGTCCGAATGTTGAAGCTGACCTGCGCGTAAGCTTGTGGCCGCGATGGAGTGGGTGACATTTTGCTTCGCGTTCCAAAGAGTTCGCGGGACAGAACTACCGGGGGTCAAGAGGTCAACAGGTTCGCGTGGTTCGGCTTTCAAATCGGGGATTTCTGACGATTCTGCATTCAGAAGTGAAGTCAAAGTTATAACATCGTCCTCATCGCTATCCGAAGAGGATGAGGACGAGGAGTCGCTGGTAACCACAGTCTTCGGCCTTCGTCGTATGCTTGCGCGCTGGCCAACGACACGGGGTGGAAAATCATTATCGTGAGGGTCCGTCCAGTTGTAGATGATGCCGCTGTCACTAGCCCGTAGCGATCTCGAAGCACGCACAATCCTCTTCCTGGAAGGGTCTGTTGAAGGTGCGGTGGATTGGGGTGATGGCGTCGCTTTCCTCATCCCATTGACTGAACTTATGGGACCCTTATCCGGATAAGCTATAGGTATCTTGGAGAAGCCTTCATCCGGGCCCTGCCAAAGTCTGAAAACCGATCCTCCACGAATACTCCCACTAGCTCCCCCTGATATGCTCTTCACAATGCGCGAGAACCCATCGAGCTCGACGGTGGTGAACAAACATCCATCGTCCCAGAGCCGGTAGGTAAGTTCGATGTGTTTGACGGGAGCCTGAGGATACTTGCCATCATCGGCGGCTAGTACGAGGCTTCTGGTATCTCCCGGTGTGTGAAGGGTTCTTGAATTGGTGGTGATCACAAATGGAGGACGAACATGACGTCCGTAGTACTTCTTGACTCCTTTCACCAAATTGATTAGGTGGGACGAGATGGCTGAAGGAGGAATGATATCCTCGTGGGCGTGTTTTAATGCCCCTCCCAATTCCTTATCCACCGTTTTGCGGTCCATCAGATATCGCTATTGACATAGCTTCGATCGTCGCTTCGTAAAGAAAAGAAGATTGTGCATCGATTGGACGCGTGATCGTGAAGGCGCTAGCTGCTTCTGTAAGGTTGCCAAGACCTTATGGAGAACACTACTCTTCATAAATTTCATGCATACAGTTGAGAAAATCGAAATAACGTAACAACGAAATCTGAGCTACAATTTGGACGCATTGGCGCTTGATAGTGAAGAATTTCTTTATAGAATGGACAATCGAGAATCTCACAACTTCAGTTGCCATTCAATATGCAAGGAGCGTCTATTCCAACAATAATGTTGCTTTAGTCTATGTACCATGCTTCGAACAGACCAGTCTTTTTCAACGCTGCCACTTCTCAGAAAAATTTCTTGAGCGCACGTCTACTCGACCTCAGAGACATCGACTTTATATCTATCCTCTGCCACCAATCGCTTACGCATTCCCACACTTGCAAATTTCGACGTCACTCTTTACCTTCCCAACCTGAACGTTCACAAGACCTCTTGCCCTACTTTGGGGCCCCGCCGCAAACGTCGAGATATACTCGCCTTTACGGCCTGCAAGAAGCGCACCTGCCTGGCTCTTGACCTTCGCACCGAGCTGAACGTCGATTTTCACGTCACCCGTTTTAAATAACGACGGCAACACGTGGCGTGCTTCGATAAGCTTGAGGGCGATGCTATCTCCTGTTGAAGCGGCAATCATCCTTGGACCGAGGAGGAGGGATAGATTGGTAAGCTCCATGATTTTGGTCCTTTGATAACTGTGGGCGTCGTCGATATCTCTATCAACCTGATGAATTTGAAAATGGTAATTGTCGTTAGAGTCCTCAGGTTGAGACCAGGTCTGACTAGAACGATACAGCTGTTGAATAATGCTTGTTGTTAGAACTGGAAATTGTAATCATAGAGGAAAGAACGGATTAACCCCCAGCGATGTGATTTTCAAGCAATACTGCTACTCTATCCTGCATCGGTAGTTAGCTTCTTCAACCAGTGGGATGCTGTTGGTCCCCCATGTTATTGTCGCTCTTGCTTTTGCTGAAGTGTGAATTGGAGAATCGCACAACCCTACCTCCCTTTCGAGCCAAATCTGTACGCCAGTCTATATGAGTACATTGAGCAATGGATAACAATCAGAAGACGAGATTGAATACCACAAAACCTCAGTCAATCGCCGTGTCGCGAATCAAGATAAATAGAAAGGGAATGCCATAATTCTGGACAAAATGATTGCACAGGACTGGGCGCTATTTGCACTCCTGCATCTTGAAAGAAGGGAACAAACTCGTACCCATGATAAGAGGAAAATTGTCGAGACACCTCTGTTAGTTGTTTGAGCATAATCGCAGCGTTTCGTGCAAGAGTACATTTGCTTCTACGTGGCGCACTAGATCGTTTCCTGGCACTCGATCAGCAGATCTGGTATATATTTGTTGGGGTGTTTTGTGTTGCATGCCCGGTGATACAAACCGCCAGGCTCCTCCCGAACTCCCAATTGTTTCTTAGGACGAAAAGGGTATGCTCTAGACAGCGATCGACATTCCTCAATGGATTATCCTTTCGAGGTTCGCACGATGATTTACAAGCTCTCTCTTGTACGCTGCAAGATCTCCGTTCAGGCACACCACGCCGGCGATCTGTCTCACCGTACCCAACGCTGCGACAAAAAGAGATACTTGAGATAGGCTGGTCCAGATTGGCACCGTTATAAAGACCTACTCTTAGCCGTGGGCTTGCTGCAGAGCATGTCCAACGTTGTTGAGCGAGAAGCAAAGATGATGTTTTGCAGCACGAAGAACCACCTCATGATGCTGCATCCGTGCGTGCGGTCTCCGCGGTTTCTGGGTACTATTATCTCTGTTCAAGTCAGCCACAGCCCCAAGTGCCACCACTTCGGTCCACAAGAATTTCCTTCGATATGCGAGACTGTGTGGGCGTTCTTGGTAATATATGTATGGTGCATGTTTCGACGTCTTGAAAATGATAAATTCGGTAAATAAATGACTCCGTAAGGAAAGATTTAGAAAAATAATCACAATTGCAAAGCGATGGGATACGTATAGATATGGCGGTACACACTTCAAACTACGGGCTTGCTGGATGGAACAGAAGCGGGATTCGCACGCGACAATATGGGGGGAGCTCAGAAGGGTTTGGGAGCGAGAAGGTTACCTATGAAATGGTGCAAGAACAATGGTATGAGCTCGGCACAGAGTTGGAGCCTTTATCAGAGCCAAGCCATAGCCATAGTCCGCTCCTGCTTTTCTCGACGTTGAGCCCTTTCTGGTCTGCATGGGTTGTTCGATGTTATTCTTCGCCTGTTGTAGTAGAGGTCGCGGGCGGCTCCAGTAATAGAGCTCTATTTGTCCAGAGTGTATTGCCAGACTATTGATAGACTGCTATGCGGAGCGTTGGGAGCTTGAGGTATAGACATACACTACTTGAATTCATATCGAATGAATGCACCTCCTTTCTGGCCCTTTTCGGTACTGGATGGGTGATGGCATTGGTTGTGAAGGAGAATAAAGGCACTTGCTGGATCGTGAGAAGTGGTTACGCTGCGGTTATAGACGGCTCAACGCGGCAAGGTAAAATTAGCAGATCAGGGGTGTTGCTGTACATACGATCACGCCTAGTTACTGTGTTTGTCGCGACGTACGATGGAACATTTCAAAGCCTGATGTACGCAGAATGGCTTCTAAGAACCAAGGGCAAGCTAGCCATCTGATACTCTTTTGTTGAGAACAATTGTATAAAGGAGCTCTAACCTTGTTGCCATTTGCTAGGCTCGATTGCTTCTAAAGCTGACCTGCACTTCTACCATGATCTTGACTGAAAAGGGCTCCGGATGGCTTCAAACTGTGTTCGGTCACCGGAGCAGAGTCTACAGAAAACGGCTGTCATTTCAAAACATTCGAAGGGAGGGATGATTGTACCGTACGAACATGCACAACGATGTTTGAACACCCAAAAAGCCAGCTGGTTAGGTATGGGAAAATTCCGGTTCCTATGATAGCTGTATGCCAACAACTGGACTACTTGGGCCGCCTATCATTTGCAGCATGTTCGAATTTCTAGGTGGCTTACGGCATGTGCCATAGAGCTTCTAGCTACGCAGCCATGGAGCATTCTCTGAGCCGGAAGGGCAGAGCAACATGGTCAAAGTTCCCACGGAGACCACCCCGCAAATTGTCTTCACAAGCTTGCCTGTAGATGCATCCACGATCTTCAGACCTACCAAGCCGCTGTTGTCGTGCTCTCGGTGCCCCATCCGCCAGCAGCAGGCTCAGCGTTTGCTGCACCGTTTGTAGCCTCAGCACCCCATGTGCCACCAGCAGAAGCCCCGGCACCCGAAGCATCAGCACCCGAAGCTCCGGTCCCCCAACCGCCACCTCCGGCGTCGCCATTCTCGCCTTCCTGATCGGAGTCGTCGTCGAATTTAAGGTCAGTCACGTCCTCTGGCTTGTACTGCTCAAGGAAATCCGGTACCTCCTGCTGAGCCTCCAACATGATACGGACCAAGGGTTCAGAAATGTCCTCATTCTTTTCGTTGTAGAAGGACGTAGCGAGTCCAACATTCCCGATACGTGCGGTACGCCCGATGCGATGGACGTATTCATGGATGCCACCGTAGTCTGTGCTCGGAAGATCGTAGTTGATGACGTGCATTACATTCTTGACGTCAAGACCGCGGGCGGATACCCCAGTGGCGATCAGGATGGGAGCTTTGCCGGACTTGAAGGCGCGCCTGTCGAAGATTAGATGTTGTTCCAGCTTCGGTCATCTTGGATACTTACAAGGCATCCTCACGCTCACGCTGCGTACGATCTGAGTGGATGGACGTGCTGGGCAGCCCTTTGTTGAACAGGAAGTCGTCCAGGAAGTCGGCTGCCTTCTTGTTGTTCACAAAGATAATGGTCCGGGAGGGTGGCATCGAGAGAAGCAGATCGAAGAGACAATCACGCTTCTTTGGCTCCTCAACGTAAACGACCTAAGGAGCTTGTCAGTATAATTCGGGCATTCAGGCTTGTGCTTCACCAACGTTCTGGGCCACGTTGACATGAGTGCTACCGGCGCGGCCAACTCGGATACGGATGTGGTCGTTGGCCATGTACTCCTTGGCGACGGTACGGGCTTCTTTGGGAAACGTGGCCGAGAACATCATGAACAGATGGTCGGCGTCCTCATTGGTGTCTGAAAGTTTTTGAGCGAGGAGCGTGTACCACGAATGCCATTGATCCCCTACCTCCACCACCCATGATCTTACGCATGTCATCCATCCAGTCAGGCGACACCATCTCGTCAGCTTCGTCGATGATCGTATACCTGGGCTGATTAGCAGGTGACATCCACTAAAGGGTCAAGAACGCCGCACTTGACACGACTCAAGGAAAGAAGATGGCCACGCTCCATGAAGTCGATGAGACGTCCAGGAGTGGCTATCAAAACATCGCATCCCTTACGCAACTCGTCCATCTGTTCACGGGAAGGAGCACCACCATATACAACACATGGACGAAGCATTGAGCGATAGCAAAGACGACGAGCCTCATCGAAGATTTGGGTGGACAGCTCGCGAGTAGGAGCCACGATGAGAACAAGAGGCTCGGCACGAACGCCGTCGCGGAGAGGATCCCATTCCGAGTTGACTGCGAGGTAGGGACGAGGTGCAGCCAGCTTCTTTGCTTTACCCATAAGCTTGGACAAGATGGGAATCAAGAAAGCTGCAGTCTTGCCAGACCCTGGAGAGAAGTCGAGTTAAGTGCGGTTCGGAAGCTATGCTGGGAGGTAGTTGACTCACCAGTCTGCGCGACAGCGATGATGTCGTGACCTTTCAAAATGGAAGGGAGACAATAAGCCTGGATTGGTGTAGGAAGCTGGTATCCACAGAGCTTGATGTTGTCAAGCATGACAGGGTGCAAGCCTGCATCTTCGAACTAGAGGATCGCGTTAATAGTGCTGCAACGGCAGGGAGTACATCTCGCTCTTACCTTCTTTACGGGCTGGATCTTAGCCTCGCTCTCAAAGGTCACTGTGATCTCTTGCAATCTGTGTTGGTAGTAAGGATCTTGTCCATCTCTTTGCTGTTCAACTTACTTTTGTCGCTCCTCGCCCTCGGTGACGTGGAACTCGTCACGGAACAGCATCTTCTCCAGCTCCGGATGAGCAGGGCCAATGTCACCGTACTCATCGCTCCATTCGTACTTTGTAGCATTGGCAGCCCAAGAAGGGAGATCGGACAGCTTTTCGGAGGCCTCAAGGTCTTTCCGATCAGCATTGTAGGTATCGTAATCGTACTTTACTGGCTCAACCCAGCCAGCCTGGCGGATCTGTTCGACATCCACAGCGGCCATTTCGTACTACCTCAACGAATCAACAAGGCAAGTTGTATTGATTGGACTAGGTACGGACAGGTAAGGCAAGCTTGTGTGGGTGCAGGAGGTAGGCTGGTGAGTTGAGAGGAAAGAGGTCAATGTGGGTCGAAAATACGCGATCATATCACTTCAGGGCCGCGATTCCGCTAGCGCGGATGTTCACACAGACAGCCACCTTACCATCTCCTGCTCCTTAATTTCAATATTCAATCGGCCAGCTCGAAGCCACGAATGAGCTGCACCGCACCGCAGACCACTTGGTCCTATTTGCGTGGAAGTCTGTATTCTCTAGCAGCCCCAGACATGTGATATCACTTTGCTATATCAGGGAGTATCTACATGAAGCAAGATCTACACTCAACAGAGGACGCGGTGTGAATTTAAGTAACGACATAGTTTTCTAAATCAGGACGCTCATCTGCTGGACCCCTCATGAGAAATTGTTGAGGCTTCTTAATGCTGCCGCAGCGTCTTTCAGGCAGTTCTCAACCCCTGTAATGTACATGATCACACCAGTAGACTCGCAGTATCTGCTCCGTCGCTTAGGCCATTCTTCCGTCTCAACAGACCCAGGTAAAGCTAATGACCTTTTAAATACTTGCCTATGTCCGGCTTGAAGCTTGTAGCTCACCTTGGAACGTCTAGTGCACTCAGAAACTGTCTTTCACAGCAGAGCTGTAGTTTTCAAGTGATACTAACGGGGTCATAGGCAGGTTCTCCCATGGCTAGATTGCTCTGCTCAGCGCTTGCATGGCTGTAAATCAGTACGGATCCCACCTCTATCAGGGATGTTGAGTGGTCTGCCACACAACGCTGCGGTACCTGAGTTTGAGCCAATCATACCCCGTATGTTACTTAGATTGACCACTGTAGGGTTGAGTGGCGCGTGAATCAATATCGGTCACGCTCAATCTCCTCCGGTGAGATCTCGTTGCTCGTTTAATTTACACAGGGTGTCTTCAATGGACATTTCACGTCTGTCATCAGTGTAGCACTCGAGTAACAGTACACCCCGTCAAACACCATTGAGATCAAGCTCCCCCTGAATCATTGCCAAGTTCGGCGATTAGGCAAGACTCGCAGAATCACTTACGCGTCCAGTCAACCGCCCCTCTGTTCTACGTTCAATCTACCGCAGATTACATAGCTTACGAAGAGAATCACGACTCCGTACGTCAGCATTCGAGATGGTGTGCCATAAAGGTTTGACAGTCTCTCTACGCAACGGCGTAGACGGACCGCTCATGGAGGAGTATGACTGCGAATCGCGTACCAACACACGGTCGATTGAGGCTATTGAAGGGGCCACCATATGTCCGGAGATTAATATACATCCAGACTTCAACTGGCACAATGCTGACGGCTTGTATGTGGCAATTCGATACGGCGCAGAACCGTATGAGATCCTTCTGTGGGTACCAGACCCATTCTACGGTAAAGCGTTAGTGGACCGCGTGAACTGGACCTTCAAGGTTCCTGGAAAGGATGAATGGGACCATGTCAAGCAGAAACAGCTGCATTATGTTTACCAATTCTGTCAAGCCCGCGTAAGTTGCTATGTGTGTGTGGTAAACTCGGAAACAATTGACAGCTATAGACTTGGTCGTGTGGGCGTGATTGCAAAGACGATTGTCCCGATCTGAAGAACGGCAAAGCACAGTATCTGAGCACGATCTGGATAAGCATCAAGAGGAAATCTCTGTCAGAACAGATTCCACTTTCGAATATCCATCAACAATGCCAATGGGCCAACAAATCATCAAGCCGGCTGTGCGGTCATTATTTGGAACTCCATCGCAAGGACGGCCCTAGCTTTTGCATAACGTAAGCTCCTATCGTTATGCTCCATCCGCTATCCGCCGTAAATTGATAGAAATAGGCGAAAAGAAGCAAAGGCAACTCCGCTCAGAGGTGGCGTTATCTTGAATCCAGAGCCAGGTGCTTTCAAAGATCTCAAAGCACCTGAGGGCTACTGGGTCAATTCAACATTCGCGTTCCGCCATCGAGGTATATTGGTTCAGACTTACACCAACCCTGCCTTGACTAAAGTTGGAGATAGATCAATTGCGAAAGGTGATCGGAGAGTCCACTGTGCAAGTATCATCTCTACGTCACAAAGCACCTCAGTACCGCCCACCTCAGATCACTGAGGAGGCCGAAGAAGCGGTGGAGGGTCGAACCCACCTACCCCGCGGGACATCTCGATCTTTGGGTCCAAGCTGTGACACCATCTTCCAACCCTTGATGGAGGAACAAACATCTATTAGATCTAGCTCTTCTGAATATCAATCGGCAAGCACTTCGCTGGCCGACCCCACAATAAATGAGGAGATGTCGAAAGGTTCACATGAAGGCTCCCAAGAAGCTTTTCGGAGAAATTGCAAGAGACGATCGAGCGCGACAAGCACGACAGAAGCATCTGGGGTGAGAACGGACCGTTCCGAATCAATGCCGCCACCCCCAAAGAGACCCCAACTCGATGAACCAGATCTCCACCGATCTATCAAATCAAGACATGATCGCTCGATGTCTCCCGACCCAACGATGTCATGGCCGAGTGATACGCTTTCGGGGATATTCACAGCATCTGTAAGTCCAAGTTCATTCTTCTTTCAACAGCTGCGAGGGGTCGCCAAACGAAGTTACATCGCTGATATTAAGGAAGAATGCAACCCTCCACTCGAAATCCTTGTCTACGCGTGGACTGAACGAAAATGGGAGTGAAAAGCCAACTTTTACCGGACAACCGAATCTGGCCCACTACCGAGGCGGCCCGGATGATTTGACGGTGAGCCTACCAGCGACATCTCCTTGCACAAAGCTATCCTGCTAATATAGGCCAATTTCAGGTCAGTGATGATACTGCACTGTCTCGTATGCCGAATCAGCTCCAAAGCAGCCAGCGACCGTCCAGGTTTGATTCCGCGCAGCCAAGCGGAGCACATAGTGAGCCTAATTCGGAATTCGAGAACGGACAAGCAGCATACAACCTATCAAAGAGCTCTGAGCAGCGCATACAGGAATTGCAGGTACACGGGTCACTCCTGCCGGGCATACTCAAAGCTAAAGAACCCCGTACAGGCAACATGTTGCCGCCTCGAAGAACAAAAATGCCATTTCGAGCAACAGTTGAAAGAGAGGAGGCTGATGGTAAGTCCTTCTATATGCCGGCGCCTGAGATAATGAGAGCAAGTAACTCTAATACTTGCTTAGGCTAAGAGCGAGAAGTTGAGGCGCGAGATCGAAGAGCTTCGCCAGTTGTTGTCCGATGAAACTTCTCAGTGATGAGCTCAGCCACTGCCTGATGCGTCATCTGAATGATGCGTTCGGCTATTATGTCCTTGTTCTCCTCCCTAACGGACTTTAACGAGACGCAGTTACAGAACGTATATTAGGGCGGATTATGTAGAGTGCTCGTTGGGAGCCAACATTCATCCGAGTATGTCTCGTCTCATGGACGAAGCATGCTTGGAATGGGCAAAAAGAGAACCTGACCGGCTGGTGAATGCCTCAGGGCAAAGGCTAGGATTGTGGAAGACTGCATCATTAGTCTGTAAAGAAAGAACGTGGCAATTTCCAGCTTTCTATGCTCACAGTAGAAGTATAGGCCGTGTGAATATCGACTCAAGCTCAATGAAAGCCAGGCTCAACAGAGACCTTCTCCGGCTTTCATCCCCAAAATTCTCCGACCAACCATCACAACCTTTGTTTTGGGCTACACAAAAGTGAATCGAAGTGCTGCCTGTGTGTACGTCTGTAGTATCTTTTCCCATGCACATTCGCTACTATTCTATGAACAAAGTAGAATGCTCTACGAAGCAATTCAGACATCATAAGCACCTAGCCAATGCGGTCGTTGGACTGTAATCATTGCCAGTCAGAACAGTCCCAGGTTTGGGACAACAGTTGTTAGTAGATGTGCCCCAGACATGTTTTCGGTTTATCCTCTGCTTCGTTCTTGATTACTATTCGACTGCTGAGTCAACAACGGTATATCTTAGTCAAGTCCAGGACACGTCATCAAGCTTGGCGGTAGCCGCGGCCTAGACTGTAGATTATACTAGCGCTACTTTAAAGTAGCCAAGTTGAAGTCTGGGCTTAGCTTAGCATCAGGTGATGAGGTATGTGCCGCCATGCATGGCCGACATTTCGTCCACCGCCCTTGTGCTTGCAACTCCTCCGTGCAAATCCGTACAACAGCGCCAACCACCTCCTCGTATCCCCTGGCCTGAAACTCTTCTAATGACTTATTTCTTTGGTCATCATGCACCTCACCACCTAGTCCCTGCTGAAAGTCTGTTCTTCCAGACCTACAATGGCTATGATCAAGTCGCCGCCTCTTACCGCCTTACAGCATTTCAACGACCGTCCTCAACAATGTCCTCAGCATGTCGATCCCAAGGATAATGATATCTATCGAATGATGGTGCTCCGTTTCGAGAACGGCCTGACCGAAGATGATGTCGACCAAGAATTCCTACAGATGGCCCTGGACCTCGGCATCAATGTACCCCGAGATCCTAAGACCACCCTCGATATCATTACGAACAACGTCTCTACTCTCTCCCTTACCTATGCTCCCTCCGACACCCAGCCGCCACCCTCGCACAACTCCCAATCCACACACCCGCCATCCGACAGTTCGAGCGAACAGCGACCGACGAAGACCTCATCATTAGCCACCACCTCCTTCACTTCTGCGACCTCATCATTAGCCACCACCTCCTTCACTTCTGCGACCTCATCCCTACACTCCGCATCCTCTAGTAAGTCATCATATAACAAAATAAAAAGGGGGCTTCGGCGCATATCCGCCATGCGCAGACGGAAAACCATCGATTCACCCATCCCAGCCCTTCCATTCGCTGTCCATACCATGCCAGCCATAAGTCCAGCAACTCCCATCGAATCAGCCGTTCAGCAGCGCTCTATGAGCCAAGAGTCGCTTCCAGTCAGGACTTTGTCTCGGACGGCGCCCGTGCATCAATTGCCCGACTCGCCACCACGAATACGTCCCATACCGCAGACCATATTAGAAGAGCAGTATCTCGACAAACTAGCCGCGCGCCACAGGAGCATGAACAGCATGCTACTCAAGCGCCTGCGAGCATCTCAACTGGAAGAGCAAACCCGCTTCATTCGCTTTCAAGAAGACCAACACCGCCTCCTGCAATTCAAACAAGACGACCGAAAGCGTTCCCTCCTTGACCGCTTCACAGAACAGGAGGAAGCAAAGCAAGACCGCCAATCCAACGCCCTCGTTGAGCTCGAGCACCGCCACCTCTCTGCCGAGGTCGACCTGATAAAGACACTGAAGCTGGAGCGGCAGGGCTGCGACACTCGTTTGAGACATATGCAGGCGTACTGCAACCCACGGTCGACCATTGAAGGCATGCCGAGCAGAGTGGCCACAAAGAAGGACTACCATCTTCTCGAGCAGCAATACCACACCCGCAACGGCATGGACAACCTGCACAAAGCACGGATCAACGTCCTTCGAGAGAAACAGGGCAAGCAGCTCGAGCGCATCAGCGCGAAGCAGGAGGCCGAGTTGGTGGCGCTCGCAGAGGATTACCGCAAGCAGATGATCGAGCTGGAGGCATCATCTCAGACCGAAGAGAACCAAGTGCAGGACGAATTCGCAGCCCGCAAGCAAAGATCATTAGGGCGATGGGCGCTTGCAGAAGCCATCGAGCGGCGGAAGCTAGAGAACGAGAGTGGCGAGACATATGCGCCATTACCGCACGTGGTGTGGCCGGATCGACTGTGAGATGGGGCAGAAAATACGGAAGAGGAGGTTGGGCTCGCAAGGGATCCAGCGGTTGCGTACGAGTTGGAGGACACGGATATGATATGACACGGCTTTACGACCTTTGTTTGAGCGAGCATTGGGTTTGCGTCGTGAGGGCTGTGCTGTTAGCGAGCATTGCCTTTTTCTCGATACCACATCTGGCATGGCTGGGTTCTTGCAACGGGGATGCATATATCGGTAGGTACATTATGAATTGAGACTCCTCGGTCTTGAACCGTCCACGACGATCCCATCTTCCGGCAAGATGTGGCACACCCAGGTCTTGAACCCTCTATGACGATCCATCTTCAAGTTACGGTTTCCATGCACCGACAAGATATGGCACACCCAGGTCTTGACCAAAAGCCTCCCTTTTCATACTCACACCCATTGATCCTTGACGCCACATTGCGAGACCCGCCCAATCATCACCAAAATCTCAAATCCTCGAACCACCCGATGATCGTTCACCCGTCAAAGCATCAAGCCCTCAGCCACCTCCCCCCCAGCACCCTAACCACCCACCACTCCCCCATCCTCCACCTCTCACAGCAGCTCAATCCAGCACCCTTCTTCCCACCCGACCCCTAGACACCGGGAGCTGTTGCGTTCCCCCCCCCCCCCCAACCCATGCCTCCATCTCCGACGTTACATTGTCCCATCATCAAGATAACCTCTTCATGATCTCCTATACTTGCCAAGACAAGATCGATATGCACATAAGCACGAAAGCGAGACTGTTCAAGAATATTCAAACACCACGGTTCAAAGGATTGCTGGGGCCTGTCAGGTACCACATTCTGGCGATATAGTACCGAACAAGGCTTCCGAAGGTGGGTTGAGAATTCGCGAAAAGGGAGTGGGGGGCGAAGCTGCAGCTCTTCGGGAAACATAGATGACCAACCTCACGACCATCGAAGACCCCTGGTTTAGAAACACATAACGTCAAAGAACGTGACCTTATATAATCCCCCGATCTACCAGCATGTACCGTCCCTTACTATCTCATCCCCAAACCCATATCAACCCATATTTACTCAGTCCACGAAACTCTACATACATATCCACAACCACCCCGCCAACCCCACCACCACCCACATCCCAACCCACACCCCCACTCCCACTCCCAACCCCACAGCACCACTTCTAAACCCCTCCGCACTCGTCTCCGTACTCCCAGCACCCGCACTCCCCGTTGGCGCTCCCGTCCCAAAACCCCCCATAATCACGCTCCCCAACCCCTCCGTCGTCACACTCGCCCCCGAGCCGACCACGACCTCCAACCCCTGCGTCCCACTCCCCTGCACGACTGACACCACACTCCCAGCCACTATGATCGCTGCGCCGCCGGCGGTGAGGGTGTGGGAGGCGATGATGATGAGGGAGGAGGCGGTGTTGAGGGAGTAGGGCAGGGTGGTGCTGCCGATGGTGAATTGGGCTTGGGAGCTGCTGAGCGGGAATTGGGAGGGGGAAAGGAGGATGGTGGAGGAGCCGACGATGAGGGCGGTGCCGGAGGGGGCGAGGCTGAGGGGCGTGGAGGAGATGGTGAGGGCGGGGCCGCCGGGGGTGAGGGTTTGGGAGCCGATTATTAGGAGGGAGGAGGTGGGGTTGAGGGAGTAGGGGAGGGTGGTGCTGCCTATGACTAGTGGACGATTTTCTGATGCGGAAGGTGGAGGAGGGAGAGGGATAGTAGATGAGCCCACAATGAGCGCAGTTGCGAATGGAGCAAGGCTCAGGGGCGTGGAGGCGATGGTGATAGCGGAGGCGCCGGGAGTGAGGGTTTTGGAGGCGATGACGTAGGCACCAGCGCTGTTGGTGGTCAAGGGATGGCCGCCGATTGTGACAGAGGGTGGACTCGTCAAAGCGGGTAAGAGTTGGATCGTGCTTCCGCCGACAATCACTTGGGACGCAGAAGCGTCGAGGCTGATGGGGTTGTTGGAGACTATGATGGCGGGACTGCCGGGGTGGAGAACACTAGACCCGACGATGAAATCGCCAGCGCTGTTGGTAGTGAGAGGATGACCGCTGGCCACAATCGAGGGGGAGGTAGTTAAACCGGGTGGGAGTTGGATCGTGCTTCCACCAATGGTTATCTGTGAAGCTGGGGCGAGGGATACAGGCGTTCCGTAGACAGTGATTGGAGGACCGCCGTTTTGAAGGGTTTGTGAACCAAATACATAGTTTCCTGCCTCGTTGGTGGTGATAGTCTGTCCGGCCACAGTGATGGCTGGGCGGCCCGAATTATGCTGGCCGGCAGGTGGAGTGGGTTCTGGTGTAGGCAAAGTGATTGGCTGGCCGTTTACGAGGATGCTGTTGTCAGTAGCCGAAGGGTTCAGTGCGATGGTATGAGAGCCAACAATTACGGGAGCGTCAGAGTGAAGGGTTTGTGAGTTCACTACTATCTCCGAGGCGGAGTTGACGCTGAAAGGAATCGTCTGGGAGCCGATAGACAGGATGTGAGAGGATGATGTTGGGGGTATGGTTATCGGAAAACGTGAGACCGTCTGGCCGTTGACAATAACGTTGCCGTCGGGTGCGGCGATGGAGTGGACAGTCCCCGCCACAGTGACAAGGATTGAGCCTGGGGAGAAGGTTTGGTCACCGATTACGACGGGAGTCGTGAACGTGACGCCCGGATGTGCGATCGGAGAAGATGGTGAAGGCGTGACCTCGGGAAGTCGTGGTACCGTTTGACTGTTGACCACGACAGTAGTGGGGGCCACATTGGGTGAATTCGCCTCCGTAGGCCTCGAGGATGATGGAACAGAATCTGGATGAGGGTTCGAATTATCTGAGCCTTGGCCTCCATTACCTGGGTTTGGATCAGAAGTTGGACGAGTGTTCTGACCCGGGTCAGCGCCAGAATTGGTAGGACCTTGATTAGGATTAGATGCTGAAGGCTTTGGATCTTCGTTGACTGGTCCTGCTTTCGAGCTTGGAGGTGGATTTGTATTTTTCGGGTCTTCATTGCTCTGTCTCTGGCTTGGGTCTGTAGATGAAGGTGTGCTCGCTGCCGGGTCGGAATGCGCACTGTTAGGGTCCAGGTTGGTTCGTCCGGGATCAGTGTTAGGGGACGGACTTGGATTCTTTGGATCTTGATGATCTTGTCCCGGACTCGGCTTAGGGGATTGAACGGTATTCTTCGGATTCTGGTCCTGTCCTGGATCTGAAATGGGAGATGGATCAGGGCTTGGCTTCGGATCAGCCTTAGGTGGTATGAGGCCCATGGGATCTGATCCTGAGGCGCTCGGGATTGGGACGATCACGGCTACAGCCGATGAACTCGTAGGAGTAGGCAGCGAGCTGATTGCTGCTCCTGGTCTGACTGTTGTTGCTGGTGCAAAGGGTGTCGTGGTAGGCCCAGTTAGCGCAGGTACTGGTTGCAGAGTTCGGGGAGGATCGTATGCGACTATATCAACATCACAATCTTTGTAGATCGGGTCCACGGCTGTAAGTGACATAGGCAGAGAATAAAATGGGTGCTCCATGATTGTGTTGTTGCCGAAGTCGTAAATATGGGAGCAGCCAAATCTCGACGCCAACTCGCGATTAGGGTAGGGATGAGCAAGCTCGGTCAAGTTGAGAGGATGCCAACGCAATTCGGCACCCGTGCCGTCGTGATTGACATCGCAGTAATTAATGGAGATGTCTTCGACAGCTGTAAGAGTCGTCCCAGTCAGCTATGGATGCTTCTAAAGTCATGGGTACTAAATGAAGCTTGGAAGAAACCTACCATAGCTGAGAGTTCTGTTGAGTGACGAGAGTAAGCGTAGAGCAGTAAAAGAGGTACCACAGGAGGCTTACATGGCGTTGTGCACTGTACCCAGAGTGACCCCAGGATTACATATAGGGTTGGCGCTAACAGAGTGATAGACGACGTATACCGATGGTGAGATGCTGCAGGATGCCTTTGTGAGTAGGACAAGCCACATCCAGAGGGAGAGAGCTTACAAGGTGTACCCATCAGAAATAGCCATTGATCCAGGAAATCTTGTTGCATTTGCACCGGTGCTTGATCCAGCCACCCCCGAGAGAGCTGTCGCTGGGGGGAAATATAGCAGCTCGACATTGTCCACACGGACAACGCAGGAAGGTGACGCACAGGGGTCAGAGGTCGTTGTCCGAAATTGCGGGACAGATACACGTGCATTCTCTGCGTCGACGGGTATATTCCTATTAGTTGTTGATGAGGTTGTTGTTGAATTGGTATGAGTTTGTTGTGTGTGCATGGTTACTGGGACTTGTGCTCCTGTTCCATCGCCATTTGTGCATCCACTCTGGCACCCAGTACCACAGCTGTTTGATCCTTTAGCATAGACTTTATACGCTCTGAATTATACTTACTAATCATTTGTGCGGCCACAATAGCCAGTCAATGAACAGCATCCGCCAAAAGGTCCACCGTAATCACACGTTGCATTATAGAATGCTGATCCGCAACGGCCGTCAGTTCGAGGTAGCTGAGGGTACATGGGCAGTGGTCCTGCTCCGTTGCTGTGTGTGCATCCACTTTGACATCCATCGTTACAGCTGATTCAATCCTCAGACACAGACTTCTTGTCGCATGGATTATGCTTACTAATCGATCATTGAGCCACAATAGCCATTCGCCGAACAGCATCCGCCATAGTGCCCACCGGCTTCACATGTGGCATTATCAAATGCGGATCCGCATCGACCGTCAATTCGAGGAGCTGCGGCTCCAAACGGTACCGTTCCTATGCCGGCTGTCGAGCCCAATCGTCAGTGGTAGGCAAGCGACCAACGCGAAGCTAAAGGCTTGCTGCCTTCAACGGCTCCAGGTCGAAAATTCGGTAGCACAGTTCACAAAGCTCGCTGAGCCGTCCAAGATGCGAGCCTGAAGACCAGGTAGATCATGTTCTACTTACAAGGTACAGCAATGCTCTCGTGCACGAAAATGAGGAGGCCGACACAGGAAGCGAACGTGAGCCTCCCAGAAGCAGAGGCAAAAAGACAAAGAGGCATGACGCATCAACTGAGGAAGCAACAATAAGAAAGTCACAAGGACATAACAAGATATCTAGGACGTGGGAAGAAAATGTTCGAAGCATGCCCAGGTCGATACAGCCACCACGAACGGTATTTAGAATGGACCTGCCATCTAGATACTTTCTCCAGCCGCCAGATATACATAATGGCTAACGTGAAGTAGAATCGTTTGAATTGCTGGTGCGCTTTGCATTGGTCGGGCAATCATTGTAGCGTTTCTTCGGCACTAGCGTATGCGGATGGGGAGGTGGACGGCGGAAGCCAAGACCTAACGGGGGAGGCGAAGCGCGAAAAGGCTCATGCTTAATGGTCAGAGGCCTCAAGCGCAGGATTCATAGGGCTGTGAGGCTGAATTATGAAACATTGACAACAGCAAGAAATAGCATTTCTATCCAATCGATAGAGACCATAACCGCCCACCTCGGTCACTCGACGGTCAGGCATACCTTTGGTGCAACATAGCGCGGTAACTGGCACCTGCAATCTTGGCGACCCCACTCGTGAATATAAACCCATTGAGAAGACACATCACTTCCATGACTGTACAGCTGCATCGCTTTGTTTTGGTACGCACTTTTCGTCATTGGATGTTACCTGGACCCGTCCTCGACTTTGAGCATGCCAGTTGTTGTGCATCTTCAACTTTCGGGCCTTCAATAGCGAGAGAAAGACCTATGAACGCACTTCGGCTTGCCATCGGCTTATCGTTCGAGAACCGGCGGTGCTTGGTTACTTGTGCGCTGAAGATCGACAAAACGCAGCGGTGCGGAAGACATCTTTAAACATTTTCCTGTGCGGAATGAGCATTCTGGAAGTCTCGATAACGTCATCCTGGGCGCGTATGCTACTCTGCTTCCAAGTCGACGGCAAACATGTTGGGTGCTTTTGCTGCCCAGGTATCCGCTCGGTGCTACAGAATCCTTTGGAAGTCTGGGTTTCTTTTTCTGTTCTATCCCAAATTCGGAGCTCCGTCGCTGCATGGTGCACCACTGTTGGGTGTCTATCAAAATTTCAACCTCTTGAGTCTAGGACTCTGAGAACAACCGAGCAGTGGAAGTGCCACAAGGTCCCAGGCTTGAGGGTATCTTTACCTCGACAAATAGTAAAGGATTTACTACGTACCTGTGTAAGCGCCATCGAGTCGTCGAGATATTCATGCGCTTGTCGTTCGGTTCTTCTCACACAGGTGACTGCCTGTTCGTGGTCTTTGAGATCTCAGAGTATGCGAGAATGATTTGGCGAAACACGTTGTTTACTACGCAAGCACTTCGAGCCTGCGGACACAACATTCATTGTCGCCTTGACCAGCCGTCGATGTAAAGAAGCTAAGGCAACTCAATGATTCGGCGACTGTTGCAGCTCACGTAAGCAACCGATTCCTCTCAGGACGTGGAGAAAGAGATCAATGGTCAATCCTCGAGGCCTGAACATCTTCAAGCATAGGGCTAGAATTTGCAGGAGTGTGTTAGCTCGGGGTCGTTCAATAGCCAGTCTTGCATGTTAGGTGGATCCCAAGAGAGAGCTTTTCGACTTGACTCTCCACAATTGCCTCATTTTGAGTGTCGGAGCGCACAAATTCTGCTGTGCTCTGGCGCTCACGCAGCGGGGACGATAACACAGCCGCCTTCACAATGTCGACGTCTATGTCCTCCGATTACCGCGATGACCAACCGTTGAGGAGACAGTCTGCAGAACGTCCCAATTGTATACTGGCAGTGTTATTCATGAGTGCTTGAATGGGACTTTGCTTCCTCTCGGCGAGCAGTGCTTGTCCCCTATGAGTCGATAATGCGAATGCACTTCGTGTGTATACCAGTTTGGCCTTCCAAAATGAAGCAATTTCCTTACCGACAAAATCGCGCTGAACGTTGGTGGAGGCATCTCCAACGCGGGACTGAAGATAACTTGCGTCGACCAGAAGGAGTTCACAACATATTATCGAAGACAACGCTGTCCTCCAGGAATATCCCTGAGAGCGTCCCAACGTGGTTGAGTTACTTTTGCCGCAAGAGCGGAATAGGGAAGCTGAAGATGTGCCAATTGCGATGAGTCAGCCAGTTGGATTGGTTTCAAGCTTGACCACAAGCGAACAAGCGCACTTGAGGTGGCGTTGGTAAGTGGAGAAGAAGAATCTCTCTCTTCGCCTCCTCAGACCTCAATCCTCATCGCTCTTTTGGTTTCCTCAGGTTGTCCTTGCGATTACTTTATGAATACTGATTTCCTGTTGCATAGATGCACGCTTGGTATCCGGCTCGTGTTGGACTCTTTCAACCTGCATAAGGTCCGCGTCAGCTCTCTCTCACACAGTGACACAAGAGTCGTTGGCGCGGATAAGATGACGATGATGTCAAGACAGCTGAACCATGACATCCCGGAGGCTGGGGCTGTGAGAGATGAGATTGTTCCTACGGCTAGAAGCGAGATTTGGGAGAGGCAGCCCTAAAATAGGGATGGATGCAGATTGCAGACGGAGGTTATTCGATGCGACCGACCGTCAGGCTTCAGCACGAGACGTGAGGATTCAGGGACCGAAGCCCCATCATTGGCCATGCATCTGACTCGGCCAAGTCGGCAGTCTGGGCTCGACAGTTCATTGGCTCTCTACGCACGCTTGGGTCGTCAAATGAGACCGTTCATCCCATCCAACATCCTTGGCCCCTCAGCTCTTCCAGCGCGCAGCCCAAGACGACACCTTGCCTGAATCCTCATGGCTTCATCGAACCAAATCCATCGTCGCTCTTCAACACGGGAAGCCAAGCCTCTTACCAGCCGCTTGTCATTCCCACCATGGGACATGGCCCGCTGCTCAGGGGCTTGGCGGCTGCAGAATGGGGTGGGGAAGTCATACCGCACGGAGGCGCCTGATCTCATTTATGAACATGTAACGGCCCCCCGGATTGCTTTTTGCTGTAGTTCCTCACTGTTGCCGTTGCCTTTATCTTGGTGACTGCTCGCACGCTCCTTCCAATATCTGTTATTTCCCTCTCCTGCTGTCACTCGTTCCGGCAGAGAGAGCTTCTCCATAACCCACAACTTACGCATTGGTTCTCGATCCTATTCTTATGCAACATTTTAATCAACAGTCTTTCGCGCGCACTCTTTCCCAGAAGCCTTGGCGACGAACATAGCAACTTTCTGGTGCTAGGATACTGTTATTTGTAGCATCGGCACTGACGGTAGGTGATCACTTGTTTCACCTCACTTCTCGTGTCTCGGCTCCGTGCATCGCAAAGGTCGAGCCATGGCTCCACGGGCTTGACGTGTTCCCTGCATTTGCCCTGTTTCGCGGGTCAACGCTGCATAGGCCCAGGGCCATGTTCTGTTATATTCCTGCTTTCGCTCCGTCGAAAAGTCATTGATAGATCACTGCTTGTAATATTTGATTGTTCGGATTCGAAATCTGACGTAGCAATGCAGACATAATCCACGATGAGATCTTCGTTGATACTCCCTCTGGGCTTGTGCCTAAGCCAAGCTTGCGCCAACATTATCTTTACTCACGTTCCCCTCACCTGCGACCATAGCAATCACTCAAAGCCTGGCTTTACAGGATGTCTGCGAGGCATGCACTGCTTGGACAGTGGAACGTGAGCACGCACCACCGCGTCTGTCGATTGGCCAGATAATTAATTCTCGATCGATATTCTAGTTGCGAGCCAAACAACCCAGTGAAACACCCTATGTCACACTCGAGCGACGGGGATCAGAGGATTGGTGAGGGCGGTGCTCGTAAAAGAGTGAGGAACCTCGCTGTTCGCGCTGCATTTTCGACAGATGGTACGTGTGGGCCACAGCATGGGAACACTATCTGCGATCCTAACAGCAAAGTCTACACTGTCAGTCCCGTCTTCTCTGCTCTGCTATCACCCTGACTGACCGTTTCCTAGGGAACATGCTGTTCTGTAAGCACGCATGCAGATTTATTCATCGAATAGGGACCCGGACTAATATGTCGGCAGTCGTCCGGATGGTGTGGAAACACCGCTGCTCACTGTGGAACAGGTTGCGTCTCAGGCTGCACAACTCCCGCTCCCCCCACGACCAGCCCCACAGCTCCCCGATCTGACGGCCGATGCGGCAGAGATTTTGGTGGTGCAACATGTCAAGCTGGGGGTCCTTATGGTGGATGCTGTTCGTCGTACGGCTATTGTGGCTCCGCAACCAACCAGTGAGTACGACGTGAAGGGGGGGACATTGAAAGGTCTTTGACTGACGGTTAAAACAGCTGTGGCACTGGATGCCAAAGTGGATGTGGGGGGACCGGAACCGGAACTGCGACGACAAACGGCGGCATCGCAAGTACGAGCCAGGAGCCAGTCTTGGGTAGTCCTATAACATCACCGGTATCTTCCGGACCGACTACTACCGACGGTACATGCGGTGCTTCGAATGGTAACACCGTGTGTGGAAATTGGCCTCAAGGTTCTTGCTGCTCCTTGTATGGTGTAAGGATAAATTTCTTCTTGTGAAGAAGTCGAACTGACTGTACAAGTTCTGTGGCAGCACTTCTTCTCACTGCGGCCAAGGATGCCAAAGCGGGCCATGCTCAAGAGCTCCCGTCCAACCAGCGCCTGGCCCTGTGTCAGCACCGGCCGCAATCAACCCTGGGTCAATCAAGATTCTCCAAGACACCAGGCCTGGTGTGCAGGCCGGCGTAGCTGCTATGCATGCAGGTCTCATGCAGAACGGTCGTGTGATTTTCCTAGACAAGGTGGAGAAATATGCTCAAATCAACACAACTGACAACGATTGGGCCTACTCTGCCGAGTATGACCCAGTCACAAATCAGGTCGTTCCATTGAAATACAAGACAAACGCATTCTGCTCGGGCGGAGCTTTCCTCGCTGACGGTCGCTGGGTATCAATTGGTGGCAACGCGCCTCTCGACGTCGACAAGAGCGTTGGCAACGGTTTCTCGGCTGTTCGTTTCCTGTCACGCTCCGCAACAGATGCAAGTCTGAACGGTCAAGATTGGGTTGAGGACCAGACCAAGTGGAAACTCAACAGCCCGCGCTGGTACGCATCCGTTCAGACCATGCCCGACGGAAGACTTTTCGTTGCTTCTGGATCCAAGACCGGCCTGAATGTACTCGATAACATCAACAACAACCCGACCTGGGAGATTCTCTCGCCGACCGGCGTTTCCACTACCGGTTCAACAAACATGACCATTTTGCAGAACAATTTACCGACCTACATGTACCCTTTCATCCACCTCCTAAACGATGGCACCCTCTTCGTCTTTGTCTCGAAGTCTGCTGAGATCTTCAATGTCAACACTGGACAGACTATCAAGAGCCTTCCTGACCTCGTGGGAGACACCCGTACTTACCCCAATACCGGCGGATCAGTTCTTCTCCCGCTGAGCAGCGCAAATGGCTGGGCACCAGATATCATCATCTGCGGCGGTGGCTCGTATCAGGATATCACTTCCCCGACGGATCCCTCCTGCGGCCGCATGCAACCGTTGTCAGCAACGCCGAGATGGGAAATGGATAGCATGCCCGAAGGCCGTGGCATGGTGGAGGGTACACTACTCCCCGACGGTACTGTTCTCTGGGTCAACGGCTGCAACCAAGGTGCCCAAGGTTTCTACCTCGCCAAAAACCCTACCCTGGAGGTCCTGATCTACGACCCAATCGCAGCGCTGGGTCAACGCTGGCACACCGGGCCCTCATCCACCATCGCACGTCTTTACCACTCGGTCGCCCTACTCCTCTTGGATGGCACGCTCATGATCGCCGGCTCCAACCCCGTGGAACAACCTGTGCTCACTCCCGTCCCTAATCACACACCGAACTGGGACTACGTGACCGAGTACCGCGTCGAGATCTACACGCCGCCATACCTGTCCGGTGACAACGCCAACAGGCGGCCCACAGCCATCGCGCTTAGCTCCAAGACCCTTACCGCCAACAGCCAGAAATTCAACATCCAGTTCACGGCCCCCGCTGGCGCCAAGGCAGTCAAAGTTGCTCTATACCATGGTGGCTTTGTTACGCACTCGCTGCACATGAACCACCGGATGCTCTTCCTCGACACCACAGGCTTCGCGGCTGGCTCTACGGCGCAGACGATTACTGTCAACATGCCGCCGAATAAAAACGTTGCGCAGCCAGGGCCGTATGTGGTGTACGTGACTGTGGATGGGGTGCCGGGTATCGGGCAGTTCGTGTCTGTGTCGTAGGGATGAGATTGAAAGGATGGATGGATGGGGAAAATTGGGGTTGGGGATGTTGATGAATGTTCCGATTCTTCTCGGTACACCTAGAAGGCGTTCTGCGTCGCTATGCGGGAAAGGGTGTTTACAAGCACTTGGATAGTCTGCATCGCGCGGCGTCAATAGCTTCGCCTTTTGGATAATGATAATAAAGATTGGATACCTAATGCAAGAACGTGTATGCGTTGTGAGCTACCATGGTGCGGGACTTGATGAGTAGAGATGTGTATCGTTGTGTACATAACACATCGTACCATGTACAGACCCTCCTGCAAATGTTTATACAGACACAAGAATTGAACCTTTCCAGCCCGCGGCTCCGGTATCATGCTCACACTACCATGCTCATCACACACGATCGACTTTGCCCGGGGTCCGCTTTTCATGCCGGGGTTTTCTATTCCATATACGTGGTCTTCCGAAGCCACCACTTCGTCCCTTCTTCTTCTGCTCCCTCCTCTCCCTTTCCTCCCCTCCCTCCCTCCTGGACCTTCCCACTGCGATACTTTGTAAACCCTCGCTATTCGAATCCGTTGGTGATTTCTTCACTTCTTGACCCCACCCTTCCAGTCCCGCATATGCTCCTTGATGATCCTCGCCGCCGCCTCCGCGCTATGCTGCCGCCCAATCGCCTCCACGAAATCGCCTTCCGGATCTACGGCTCCCCCGTCAGCCCCCAACCCCTATCGAGAACCCCTCCCCCTCTCTTCCTCCCTCACCCTCTCCCCCCTCCCCTCCTCCCCTACACAACAAAAGAGCAAGAAACTCACCCATCAAATAGAAATAAATACTATGATCCACCAGATAATCCGCCCCCGCCGTCGCCCCCTCGGGCGTACTGAAATAAACGCGGTATTTCTTGCACACGTCTTTGATCTGCTCCCAGCTGCCCGTGAGGCCGATGATGGAGGGGTGGAACTCGGAGAGGTAGCGGTGCAGCACGGAGGGGGTGTCGCGCGCCGGGTCGCAGGTTATGAAGATGGGGAGGAGGGGGGGTCGTGGGGTGGAGGAGGTTGGTTGGGGAGGGGGAGAGGCGGGGGGGAAGATGGAGGGGATGGGAGGAGAGGGGGCGGTGGATAGCGAGGAGGAGGGAGGAGGAGGAGGAGGGGAGACGAGATCGATCATCCGCGCCATCTTGTCGAGTTCTTCGGGGCAGATGTCCGGGCAGTGCGTGAATCCGAAATAGACCTACATCCCCCCAACCATCCTCGCCATCAGCAAAACCATCCCATCTCCCCCTCTCCCTCTCCCACCTCCCCCCCCCCAAAAAGAAAAAGAAACCACCCCCCAAACTCACCAACGAGAACCCCCCCCTCAACGCCCCACTCCCAAACGCCCCTCCCCACATATCAACCAACTCAAACTCCCCGCCCACCTTCGGCCTTCCCATGCCTTTACTCGCCTCGGCCACGCGCTTGCGCTCCATGCGTGTTTTCTCGACGCGGAA
>JAABUS010001324.1_pt1 | contig 54863 bp, 53 predicted proteins | sample 5560161 | NCBI WGS metagenome assembly JAABUS01 (sample SAMN10711885, study PRJNA513376) | rock metagenome | isolation source: Antarctica rocks | place: Antarctica: Victoria Land, Trio Nunatak nord | collected 2016-01-04 | reverse complement strand
TGGCGGTGCGCGGGATGGGCAGCAGCGACAAGTTTCTGGCGCCGAACTCCGGGTTCCCGGGGGCTCCGCACGCTCCAGCGCCCAAGAGAGGCTCTGACAAGCCCTGCCCCCTGCCGCTGCTGGCCGGGGAGATTATGCAAAAGGGAGGGTATTCGGACTACCCTGGTGGGCATGGCCGAACGGGGCATCATCTACGGCCGTGCCTCTCGCGACCCGAAGGGCGGCGGCACGAGCGTCACGAAACAGCTCGAACGTGGCCGCGACTTCGCGAGGCGGGAGAAAGTGCAGGTAATCGCGGAAATTCGCGACGACAACAAGTCGGCCTCCCGGGGGTCCCGAGAGCGGGCAGGGTTCGCCGAGGTCCGCGGTCTGATCCAGCGGAAACAAGCGGATCTGCTCATACTCTGGGAGGTCTCTCGGTCGTCTCGTGATCTCGAAGAGTTCATGGGACTGGTCAACGCCTGTTCGGATAATGGCTTAGAGATTGCGGTGTCCGGCGCCCGATACGACCCCTCCAAGGTCAACGACTGGCTGCCGCTCGCCTTCCAGGGCGTCATGGCTGAAGCAGAGGCGCGCCGAATTAAACAGCGCAACATCGACAGCGTCGAGACCAACGCCATGCGAGGAACGCCGCACGGAAGGATCCCGTACGGCTACCGTCGCGTCTACGACCCAAAGACCGGCGTGCTCACCAATCAGACCCCGTACGACGAAGACGACCCGAGCCGGCTGTCGCCCGAGGCCCAGGTCATTGCGGAGGCTGTCCATGCACTGCTCGACGGCGTGACGCTGCGCCAGATCTGCCGGGAACTGAATGCCCGCGGCGTCCCCACCCCGCGAAGACCACGAAAGCAGACGCTGGAGGAGAACCCCAACGGAGTCGTCACGGTATGGGAGCCGAGCACTCTGAGGCAGTTGCTCCTGAACCCGACTGTCGCGGGACGGCGCGTGCACCGTGGCGAGGACATCGGTCCTGCTACCTGGGATCCGATTGTCGACTACGGCACGTGGCTACGGCTGCGTAACTACCTCAAAGAACCTTCGCGGCTCACCGTTTCCAACCCCCGGGGCCCGGCACCCAGGCACCTGCTTTCCGGCATCGCCTACTGCGGCGAGTGCGGCGCGAGATTGAAGGCGGCCACAAACATAAGCAGGATTCCGCGCGCCTACACATGTAGGCGCGAGGGCTGCATGAAGATCACGGTGACAGCGGATCGCGTCGACGAACGTGTCGAGACGATCCTGATGGCCCTGTTCGAGCGGCCTGACTTTCAGAGCGCACTAGCGGATGCCCACGAGCGTCGCGCGACTGCAGCGTCCAGGGGACCAGACGTCGCCTCGCTGATAGCCGAGAAGGAGGCCGAGCTTGAAGCCGTCGAGAGGTTGCGTGAAACGGGTGAATTGACGCTGCGTGCCTACGCGGCCGAGACGAAGAGGATCGAGGATGCCATCGAGCAGTTGCGGGGTCAGCAGGCTGCTGCTGTGTCGTCTCCCGCGTTGCGACGTCTCCTGACTGCGGCCACGCTTCAGGATGGCTGGAGGGGCGCCGACCTGATGGACAGGCGCGAGGTGGTGCGACTTCTGCTCGACGTGAAGATCAAGCGTGCGGCGGTTCGTGGCCGCAACTTCGACCCAGGACGAGTCGAGGTGAGGCCGAGTGGATTTCTTCTGGGTGGTGCTACCAATACCGGAAGCGCCTCCTCGGTCTGACCGGTGCTGCCGCACGTACAACGGGCGCTGAGGGCCCTACGGCTGCCTCAGGCGGCATCTTCGCCCTTGGGCTGGATGAGGTTGCGGGGGAGGAGAAGGTCCACAAGACGATCCGCGACTTCAGCGCTTAGTCCGGGGAACTGCGCGGCAATCTCTTCTGCGGTGCCTGCGGCGTAGTCGCTCCAAAGCGACTTCACTACTGACGGCGCGTTGAGTGCAACTGCCGTAGACGTTGCGGTGGACGAGTTGTTTGCCCGTGGCGAATGCCGAGGTGGACAGCATGACGGCGGCATGGTGCGACCGACTTCAGACTTCCCGCACGGCGTGCTGGCGGAAGTCCCCGGGGGTCACCCAATCCAAGCCAGCTTCCTTACGGATCTGACGCCAGCGGCGCTCAACGTTGTTGACCTGCTGCCAAGTCCCGTTCCGGGTTGTGAACACGGCGTCGATGTCGCCGTTCCGCGACCCGGAGTGGCGTCGGCGGAGTGTGCCAACGGCGAATTCTGGGAGGTCGATGACCCGCGCATTCACCAGCGGCTTTCGGAAAGTTCCCATGCCGGTTTCGGTCTTGATCGTCGCGCTGACCTGGACTCGCTTCGCTTCAAGGTCAACGTCGCTCCATCGGATCGCCAACACCTCGCCGATCCGGGCGTCAGTTCCAAGCATCAGATCGATGATGCCCGCCATATCGCCGCTGGCTTTCGGCCCCGAGCGCTTCTTGCCCGCCCAGGCGCGAACCGCTGTCCGGATTGTTTCAACGTCGGAAGGCGTGAGCGTGATGATCTGAGGCTTGGGGCGGCTCACGCTCATTGATCCACGCACCGGGTTCGAAGGGAGAGCCTTGCACTCCACGGCCAGGTTGAGCATCGCCCCCGTTACAACCTTCGCCTTGCGCTGACGGTTGACGCTCCGAGTGCCGAGCTCGGCGAGGACAGCGTCGATTCGGTCGGTCGTCAGGTCGCTGAGGCGTGCAGTGCCAAGTTCGGGTAGCACCAGTTTCCGGAGCACCCGCTCGTACTCGTTGATCGTCGTGTTCTCCAGACGCCCACTGATCCGCAACTTCCTCAGCCAGACGTCGACGAGTTCACCGACCGTCGTTCCAGCAGCGATGTTGGTTTCCACGATGTGCTCCCTCTGTGGCGAGGGCGGAGTCGCCCTCGTTAGGAGGTGCGCAGTAACAGCCGAACGCCCTGTGGCATGGCATGGCCGATGCGGAGCATCCCGGGATCGTAAACTACCGAATCGCCGAAAATACGGCCGCGGTTTCACCCCATAACAAGGGGTCGCAGGTTCAAATCCTGTCAGCCCGCCCAATTTCAGGCTCGGAGATCTCTGATCTCCGAGCCTGAAAGCGTCTGAGATTTGATCCACCCTCCACAAACCCTCCACTTTCGTGTCCGGTCCGGCGGGAAGACCGCCCTACTCCGGATCGGGATCCCAACGGTTCCGAACGACTCCCGGTGCTCCGGGCGCGAGCGCACACCTGATCGACATGAACACCCTGTCGAACCACCTAGCGGCGTTGGAGCCGCTGCTGAGTACCGAGGAGCTCGCCGAATACCTCGGTGTGCCGGTCAAGACGATCTACGAGTGGCGCACCGGCGGTCATGGCCCGTGCGCGGTCCGCGTGGGTCGTCACTTGAAGTTCGCTGTCTCGGATGTCCAGGCCTGGGTCGCGCAGCAACGCGAAGCGTCCCCGGGACGTGCCAGCGATCGGGAGTGAGCTGATGTCACGGCCACGAACCCCGATCGGGACGTTCGGGCAGATCGAGTTCAAGACCATGCCCGGCGACCAAGTCCGCGCGCGGACGAGGTTCCGGGACGTGGATGGCCAACTTCGCCGCGTCGAAGCCACGGCCGCCACGAAGAAGGCTGCCGAGCATGCGCTGAAGACGCGATTGGCTGAGCGCGACGACTTCACGACCGGATCCGGGGACCTCACCGCCGGCAGTTCGTTCGGCCAACTCGTCGACGTCTGGCTGGGGAACCTCGACCTGGAAGGGAGACTCGCCCCGAGCACTCGTGCGTTGTACGAGCGCAACATGCGCAAACTCGTTCTGCCGGCGTTCGAACATTTCGCGCTGCGTGAGATCACGGTGCGGCGGGTGGACCAGTTCATCAAGCAGCTCTCCGCTACCAAGAGCCACAGCAAGGCCCGACAGGCTCGCACGGTCCTGAGCCTTGCGCTCGGACTGGCGGTCCGCTACGACGCACTCCGGGAGAACCCGGTGCGCGACGCCGCTCGGCTGCCGAAGCCCCACACGCAAGCGATGGCCCTGACGGTCGAGCAGGTCAACGCGATCCGGACGGCAGTGCGGTCCTGGCGCCGGGGAGGGGGCCTTTCAGGTCCGAAACCCGACGGTCAGTTGGAGCAGATCATCGAGGCGATGCTCGGCACGTCGGCCCGCATCGGGGAAGTGCTCGCGATCCGCAAGTGCGACGTGGACGCCACCTGCTCCCCAGCGACTGTGCGCATCTGCGGCACGATCGTCTCGCCCGCGGGTAAGCCGAAGCATCGCCAGTCTCATCCGAAGACGGCGAAGTCGACGCGTACGGTCTCGGTCCCGAGCTTTACGGCCGAAGCGCTGCGCGAGCGGCTTGTCGCCGTCGCCGAGGAAGATGCCGAGCATCTGATCTTCTTCAGTCGCAACCACACGCCGTTGACCACGAACAACGTGCGTCGCCAGTTACGGGCGACGCTCGACGAGGCCGGGATCAGTGGCGTCACTCCGCACTCGTTCCGCCGCACGGTCGCCACCGTCCTGGACCGGGCGGGCGGCGCCGACCTGGCCGCGGAGATGCTCGGTCACACGTCCTCGGAGATCACCAAGCGGCACTACATCGAGCCCGATGACAACGTGAACCGGTGACCGCCGAGATCCTGGAGTCGCTCGCGCCGCGCATGCCGGAGGAGATCCAGTGAGCGGCCGCGAGGCAGGGCGTCATACCCTTTTTCGTCTACTAGGGAAAGAGTATGACACGGGGCGTGTGGGAGGTGGACGTCGAGTTGATCGACGACTGGCTCAAGGCGGTCGACGAAGGCACCTGGGATGTTCTTGTAGCGCCGGGTCGAGGCCGACCAGTTGCGCGGGCGATCTCGGCGGCGTCCTTGAGCAGCGTCATGGATTGTTGGGCGTCGAGTTGTCCGCGCCCGAGGCCGGCATCGAAGTCGTACTCCGCATCGCGGACCCTCACTGGATCGAACGGACCTGCCACCGCCGACGACGCCAAGCCCGACTAGGCAGATTGACCCCATCGAGTTCGAGAACATCATGACCAAGACCGCCGACCAGGCAGCCCAACAATCTGTCACCAGATCATGCAGCAGCCCCGATCGCCCGGATGAACAATGAACGTGTCACTGAAGAAGATCCCCGCGGAGTCAGCCGTCCAAGTAATTGCAGAAGGAGCAACGAGGCTAGGTGGCCGAGCGGACCCTGATCTCGGTGATCAGCACGTTGACGGCGTCGGACGGGTCATTGAAGAAGTCGTTGCCCTTGTCGTCGACGACGATGAAGGCCGGGAAGTCCTCGACCTCGATCTTCAGGACCGCCTCCATGCCGAGTTCCTCGTACTCCAGGACGGAGACGTCCTTGATGCAGTCCTGGGCGAGCCGGGCCGCGGGGCCGCCGATCGTGCCGAGGTAGAAGCCGCCGTGGGCGTCGCACGCGATAGTCACCTGCTTCGAGCGGTTGCCCTTGGCGAGCATCACCATTGAGCCGCCGGCGGCCTGGAACTGCTCGACGTACGAGTCCATCCGCCCCGCGGTCGTGGGACCGAACGCACCGGACGCCATGCCGGTGGGGGTCTTGGCCGGGCCGGCGTAGTAGACGGGGTGGTCCTTGAGGTATTGCGGCATCTCCTCGCCGGCGTCGAGACGTTCCTTGATCTTGGCGTGGGCGATGTCGCGGGCCACGACGAGCGGACCGGACAGCGAGAGGCGGGTCTTGACCGGGTGCCTGGACAGCTCCGCGAGGATGTCGGCCATCGGCTGGTTGAGGTCGATGGCGACCAGTCCACCGCCGGCGATCAGATTCGCCTCGGTCGTGTCCGGCAAGTAGTGCGTCGGGTCGGTCTCGAGTTGCTCGAGGAAGACCCCGTCGGCCGTGATCTTGCCGAGCGCCTGCCGATCCGCCGAGCACGACACGGCGATCGCGACCGGACACGAGCCAGCGTGCCTTGGCAGCCGGACTACGCGGACGTCGTGGCAAAAGTACTTCCCGCCGAACTGCGCGCCAATCCCGAACGACTGGGTCAGCTTGAAGACCTTGTCTTCGAGCTCTACGTCGCGGAAGCCGTGTGCGGACGGGGATCCCGAGGTCGGCAGGTGGTCTAGGAAGTGCGCGGACGCGTACTTGGCGGTCTTGAGCGCGAACTCCGCCGACGTGCCGCCGATCACGATCGCGAGGTGGTACGGCGGGCACGCGGCCGTCCCGAGCGAGCGGATCTTCTCGTCGAGGAACTCCAACATCCGCTTCGGGTTCAAGACCGCCTTGGTCTCCTGGTGAAGGAACGACTTGTTGGCGGAGCCACCGCCCTTGGCCATGAAGAGGAACTTGTACTCCGGGCTCTGCTTTCCGTTGGCGTCATGGTGCAGGGGCGTCGAGTAGACCTCGATCTGCGCGGGGAGGTTGGTGCCGGTGTTCTTCTCGTCCCACATGGTCAGCGGTGCAAGCTGGGAGTAGCGCAGGTTGAGCTTCGTGTACGCGTCGTACACGCCCTGGCTGATCGCCTCGCCGTCGTCGGAGCCCGTCAGCACGCCCTCGGACTTCTTGCCCATCACGATCGCCGTGCCCGTGTCCTGGCACATCGGCAGCACGCCGCCGGCGGAGATGTTCGCGTTCTTGAGCAGGTCGAGCGCGACGAACCTGTCGTTGCCGGACGCCTCGGGGTCTTCGATGATGTTCCGCAGCTGGACCAGGTGCGCGGGCCGCAGGTAGTGGGAGATGTCGTGCATCGCCTCCGCGGTCAGGAGCCGCAGCGCCGACGGCTCGACCTTCAGGAACGTCTGCCCGTCGGCCTCGAACGTCGACACACCCTCGGTGGTGACCAGCCGGTAGGGCGTGTCGTCGGGGCCAATCGGGAGGAGGTCGGAGTAGCGGAACTCAGGGGCGTCAGGCATGGCGTCCGCGTTCGCTGCACAGTCGTAGGCGCGCGAACGAGTCCACCGACAGCTGCGGTGGTCGTCGTTGTCTTGGCTTGATCATGACCTCAGACGGCACGCGTTGAGCCGTTCTCAACCCACTGCTCGAGCCAGTCGACGAGTCGCCTGCTGTAGTCGAGTCGTTGTCCCGGGGTGCCGCTGAAGTTGAAGTCGTGGGATGCCGAGGGATATACCACCAGCTCGCTGGCCACTCCGCTGCCTTGGAGGAACGTGTGCCACAGCATCGCCTGGGTCAGCGGGGTGCGCAGGTCGTCCTCGCCTTGGAGGAGCAACGTGGGTGTCCGGACCTCGTGTACACGGGAAGAGGGAGACATCTGGTCGAAGTGCTCGGGGTCTTCCCACGGGTAGCCCTCGAGGTTGTTCACGCACGTGTAGTGCCCGTGGTCGGCCGTCCCGACCCAGCTTGGGAGGTCTGTCACCACGCCGCCAGCCACCGCGGCGCGGAAGCGGCGGTCGCGGCTGGTCAGGAAGCACGTCATGAACCCGCCGTAACTGTAGCCCGTGACAGCCAGGCGGTCCGGGTCGGCTTCGCCTTCGGCGACCAGTTCATCGATCGGGTCCAGGATGTCGCGGAAGTCGTTGGTGCCCCACCCGCCTTGCACGCCGGCAGAGAACGCGGCGCCGTACCCGTCACTTCCGCGAGGGTTGACGATAAGGACTCGCCAACCTCGCCTGACCAGATCCTGGTGATAGAGGTGGATCTCGTCAGTGGCGCCGTTCCACGCGCTGTGCGGGCCGCCGTGGATGTCCACGAGCAGTGGCGGGGGTGAGCCCAGCTTGAGGTCCGGTGGCGAGATCAGCCAACCCTGGACCGAGAGGCCGTCGGAAACCTGGAACCAGCGTTCCTCCCGGGGACAGAGGTGGAAGGCGCCGGGGGGTGAGAACAACTTCCGTACCGTGCCGCTTCCCGGGTCGAGCTCGACGACTTCGCCAAACGCCTCAGGGGTGCGCACAGTGAGGACGAGCTGACCCGTCGGACGTAGGGCGGCCCCCGTGACCACGACGCCTGACCCGCCATACAGACGGGTGAACTCCCCGTCCCGCAGGGAATGGAGCACCGTGCAGCCCTGGTCGCGGACAGTGAAGAAGACTGTCTCACCGTCCGTCGTCACGATCGGCGCGATGCCCGGGTAGCCGGTGCCGCCGGTCATGACGTTCCTGTCCAGGTCCGAGGTGAGCCGCGTGACGGGCGCACCAGCTTCCGTGCTCGAGACGGACACCAAGGAGTCGAAGATGTACGGCCGCTCGTCGGACCCGACTGCGATCAGCTGCTTGCCGTCGGGATGCCACTGAACCGTCGTGGTGTTCGCCTGGCTGGACCAGACGGGGACGGGTTCGGACCTGGTCGCGGTCAGGGCAACGACGAACAGTCCCGCGGGGTGCGTCAGGTCGGCACTGTCGAGCGCGACACCGCAGAAGGCGAGAGACTCACTATTCGGGCTCCACGCGAACGCGTGGACGTCGTACCTGCTCGTCAACTGTCGGAACTCGGCCAGCTGGACGTCCCACACCCCCAGGTCGGTGCGCGGGTAGCTGTAGCGGGCTCGGCCGTCACGCTGGTAGCCGTAGACGTTCAAAACCCACGGCGGTGAGGGCGCTGCTGCACTGGGCGGCGGTCCGTTATGTTCGATGAATGTGACCGCGACGTAGCGACCGCAGGGGCTCCACGCGTGCTTGGCGACTGAGCCCGGGACATAGGTCAACCGTGCGGGCTCGCCCTCGATCTGGCAGGCCCACACCTGCCCTTCGCCATCCTCGATCCGAATGAACGAAGCCGCAGGAACTGCCTCTGGTCCGGTTTCGGATCCAGTCTGGGCGCCGGGACCTGGGGCTGGCGACCACGACGGCTGGTGGTCATAAAGACCTGCGCAAAGTCGGGCAACCGAGCCAGTCGTCAGGTCCATGTACCAGATCGTCGACGTGTTGGCGTCAGTTGGCTCGTCGGAGCCAACCACCTCGAACGCGATGAGGTACCCGCTCGGGCTGACCGCCGGCGTGACGGGGACCTGAAGGTCGAAGATTGTCGAAGACGACACCAGCTGGCCGGTCATGTGGTTCCTGTTCGCGTGCGATTCGGGCGCCGTTGGCGACGTCGGTGAACTATGGCTGAGTTGCGCGCAGCGTGAGGCTGGCGTAGCTGGCGGGCGTTTGAACGAGGTCGAGCGTTTCGCCGGTGGTCGTCAGGAACACGCCGTCTGCCACGGGCGTCAGCCACAGATCTTGCGTCGGCTCGCCGTCCCACTGAAGGCGCAGGACTCCGTGGCCGTAGACGCGCAAGACAGTCACCAGGGCGACCCGTTGACCCCACTGGTGCACCTCGAAGTTCCCTTCGAGCAGCCCGGCGGCCGTGCCCGGCGTCGCGATGTTCCGGTAGAACGTGGCGCCGTCGCCGAGCCGGCGCATGTGTCGGACGACATGGCTGCCATCGCGAAGAAACTCGACGTCCTGAGAGTCCCCAGCGAACAGGTCGTCTTCGATTCGGGTCAGGTCCTCCGCTGATGCGCCGAGTTGCAGGTTCAGATGGGAGCTTCCCGATAGACCGGTCACCTGGGCGGAGCCCTGGCGCCCCAAGTAGGAGCCGGTGAACTCACCGTCGGATGCCTTGCGTGGCTCGTGCTGGATTGAGACACGGTCCAGCCGTTGTGGCGTCACCGGCGTGCCCAGCTTGCCGATCACGTCGTCAGCGACGCGCCACTTGACGCCAGGATGACCGCTGTTCACGAGGACCACGACGCCGAAGTCCTCTGCTTCGCTCCAGGCAAGGTCGGCGTGGAAGCCGAACCCGTTGCCAGCATGTCCAGAGATCGGGACTCCGCCACCTCGCGACTGGTGGTGAATACCGAGCGCGTAGCCGAACTCCTGGCCCTGTGCCGCGAACGGGATGTGTCTCATCTCGTGGTGGGTCGACTCGCTGAGCAGCCCGACGCACTGACGCTGGTGGAAGGCCGCGAACCTCATCGCGTCGTCAAGGCTCGTGTACAAACCCCCGGAGGTGACCATCGGGACCTTGAGCGGCACCGACGCGAATCCGGGTTCGTGACCAATCGCACGGGACGGTGCGGCGGCGATGGCTCCCAGGTCGTAGGAGCTGGCCTCGAGTCCGAGCGGTTCGAAGAGCAGTTCGCGCACCGCATCGGAGAACGATGCACCTGTCCTTCGTTCGAGGATGGCGCCGGCGAGGTCCACGCCCAAGTTGGAGTACTCGCAGTGATGCCCTACTGGGAAGCGAAGCCAAGTCTGCGAGATGCTCTCGAGGTGCTCGTCGAAGGACGCGTCCTCGAGCCCGTAGTTAGACCCAATCGGCGCCTCGTGCGTGAAGCCTGCCGTGTGGCTCAGCAGATGGCGAATCGTCATCAGCCCTTCGGGACCGGTCTCGAACGCAGACCTGACGGAAAACTCCTGAAGGTATTCGGTGATAGGCGCGTCGAGGTCCACTATTCCCGCATCGACGAGCACCATCACGGCCGTCGCTGTGAACAGCTTCGATACCGACTGAACCGAGAATATGGTGCCCGGCTCGACGGGCCGCGGGTCTGTACGGCCCAGTGATCCGAAGCACCGTGCCGCCACCTGGCCGGCTGCGAACACTCCGACGGCCAAGCCCGGGACGTCGTGCCGAGCCAGCAGCTCCGGAACTACTGACTCCACCTCGGCCAGCGCGATATCGAAGGCTTCATTGCGCCCACCGGCATCGTCGGAAAGCACGCGACCCCCAAGCTCTCGGACAGGTTGACCGACACAGTCTGTACCCAACGCTTTGGCAGAGTCTTGTGCTCTCTTCACGAACAGATCTTCTTTCTTTGGAGCGACGCCCAACCGGACGCGTGATCGCTTGCTCTATCTTCAAACAGGCGGCGCTGCCTCGGAGGCCGGCATTACACCGGCATGACGCAGAGGCCAGGCAAAAGGACGACGCACAACGCCGCACGACATCGCCGAACTGAGAGCGAGATGACAGTGACGACGCGGCGCCCGTTCGCCCTAGATGACATCCTGCGGCAGGAGATGGTGCAAAGCATCACCGTGTCGTCAGACGGTACGCAGGTGGTCTACGCCCTGCGCACCACCGAGCTCTCGGGGTATCGGACCTCGCTGTGGACGATCGATCTGGAGACAGCGGCTTCCAGCCGGCTCACGGACGGGCGCTCCTCGGACATGGCCCCCGAACTCTCACCAGACGACACACAGCTCCTCTTCCTGTCCGACCGTGGAGGATCCGTCCAGCCTTGGGCCGCCCCAGCAGCCGGCGGCGAGGCAACCCAGGTCGCCGAGCTCCCCGGAGACGTTCGACTGGCTCGCTGGTCGCCTTCCGGCGAGCAGCTTCTGGTCATTGCGCTCAGCGGCGAAAGCCGCTTCTGCGCCAGTGACCCGCAGGGCCCGGTCGCACGGCACATCACAGACATTACCTACCGGTCCGGCGTCGGCTTCCGTGACGAGTTCGCAAGTGTCTGGGTCGTCGATGCGAGGACGTCGGCAGCCCGCCGGGTGACGCGGCCGGACCACGAGGTCTTCGACGCCACCTGGGGAGCCGACGACTCGACGATCTTCATGCTCGCCGACCTTGACCGCAGCCTGGGCCAGCACGAAGTGCCGCAGGCGCACAGGCTCGTCCTGTCCGGCGACCAGCCACCCGCCTACGAGCCCCTGCCCCGGCTGGGAGGTGACGTGGTCCGGGTCGCCGTCTCACCGTCGGGCCGAGTCGCCGTGCTGGCCTACGAGCACGCCAACTCATCCTGGTCCAACGTCGGGCTATTCGTGCTGGACGCGGACCGTTTCCAGCGCCTCGGGGAAAGCCTCGACCGGTCCTTCCAGAAGCTGTCGTACAGCGACATCGTCGACGGCGGAGAACCGGTCCTGAAGTGGCAAGGGGACGACGCGGTGCTCGTAACGCTCTCCTCCGAAGGACGCAACTACCCGTGCCGAGTCACGACCGCCGGCGTGGTCGAGTTGCTGGCCGACAGTGACATCGTCGCGACCGACCTCGCGTCCGGAGGCGGCCGTGTGTTCACCGTCGCGAACATCGGCGGCTCGGCCGGCGAGCTCTACCACGTCGACGGCAAGAACCTTGTCCAGCTGACGAGTGCCAGCGAGTGGATGCGCCCGATCCAGCGAGAAGCCGAGGAGTTCCGTTTCCGCTCCACCTCCGGGGCAGAGATCCAGGCGTGGGTGCTGCGCGCTTCGCCGGACGCAGCCAGCTCCACAGTGCTGCATCTCCACGGCGGGCCGCACGCCTGCCACGGCCCCACGCCCTGGCTGGAGATGCTCGCTCTCGTGGACGCCGGCATCACGGTCATCTACCCCAACTTCAAGGGCTCCGGTGGTTACGGGGATGGCTACTCAGGGTCTGTGAACGGCCAGTGGGGCCTGGCTGACGGTCAAGAAGTCGTCGACCTGGCCGACTGGGCCGCGACATCAGGGCTTGCGGAACCCGGCCGGATTGGAGTCATGGGCTGCTCCTACGGCGGCTTCATGACGACGTGGCTGCTGGGCCACCACCCGGGAGTCTTCGCTGCGGGCATCAGCGAGAACCCCGTCACCGACATGATCGGCCTGTACGGCGAGGGAGACCAAGGCACCGCCACGAGCAAGTTGTCGGTCGGCCCGGACGCCCGATTGCCGGAAGATCTTCCTAAGTTCCTCGAGCGATCGCCGTTCGTCCAGCTGCACCGGAACGAGTCACCCCTGCTGTTCCTTCAGGCTGACCTGGACCTGCGCTCGCCAGCGGGGCAGACCGAACTGGCGTTCGCTATCCTGCGCACCAGGGACGTGCCATGCGAGATGGTCCGCTACCCAGACGAGGGGCACATGATGCTGCTGGACGGCCGCCCAGACCGGCGTATCGACAGGATCGGACGCATCACCCGCTGGTTCACCGAGCACCTGTAGGGCGGTGGGGCCCGACGGCCGCTCTCCGGACGGCTCCGTTAAATGGAGTCCGCTAGCTGGGTCCGTGGGCAAGGGTGTGCCCGAAGGAAAGCGCGCGCGTATAGCTGAGAAGGATGAACGCACACGCCTCGGCTTGCGCCGTCCGGTACGAATGCGGAAACCAGGCCGGGAAGCACACGTAGTCGCCCTCGCCCAGATCGGTGAACCGGTCGTGAGTCCCGACCGTCAGCGAGCCACGGACCACGAGCACGTGCTCGTACACGCCGAACTCGTGCGGAGAGCTTTCCCGGAACTGGCCGGCCGGCCACCTGCCCATGAGCGCCTCGACCGGCCCATGCGGCGTGAACCGGTGGATGGGGCGCGCCTCGGTACCCAGGTGCTGGCGCCAAATGCCGACGTCCGCTCTGACGACCACGTCCATCGGGTCAGGGTCGTCTCCCAGGAGGTCGCCGAGGCGGCAGCCCAAGGCGCGGGCGATGGCAGACAGTGTCTGGACCGTCGGGTTGGCGCCGCCACTCTCGAGCGCCGACAAGGTCGCAGGAGCCACCGCGGCCAACCTGGCCAGATCGGCTTGCGACAACCCAGCATTCTCACGGGCGGTACGGACACGGATCGCGATCGTGACAGCGAGAGACCGGTCAACGTCCGTCGCGGGGGGATCTGCGACACCGCGCTGAGTCGAAACGCGATCTCTCCTTGTTGAGCGGTCGTCCACTGACTGCGATTCCTCTCCTCGGCCCGGGTTCGGTCCGTGCCGCAGCCCCACACTAATGCGATCCGCCGGGTGAACACGGTAGGTCGGGCCGCCTCAACACGGTTGCTGCGGTCGAGGACTGTAAACCTATACAACCGGACGGTTCTGGTTTGGCTGAGAGTTACGAGAGGGCGCTGCCTGCGCTCCCGTAACTTTCACCCATAACTCTCTTCTGCGGCGTGAGGAGCACCCATGGGTAGGAATAAAACAAAGGCGCTGGGTCTGGTTCTGGCGGGGGCCGTGCTTACCGTAAGCGCATGCTCGGGCGACGGCGACGGTGACGGTGGCAGCGACGGCAAGATCGTCCTCGGGGTCGACGCCGATCCCGGGAGCCTAGACCCCCAGGGCACCGTCAACGACGTCAACCTAGTGATGGGTGTGCTGGCCTACGACACCCCCGTCACCCTGCTCGAGGGCGGCAAGGTCGTCCCGCAGGTCGTCACGGACTGGACGCGGGACGGGAACATCTGGACGCTGACGGTCCGGGACGGCGTTAGGTGCTCGGACGGTACCGCGGTCGACGGCACGACCCTAGCCGACAACATCAACTACGTCGTCGACCCCGACAACGGCTCCGGGATGTCCGGCGTCGCCGTCCCTGAGGACGCGAAGGCGACCGGCGACGGCCTCACGACCACCGTCAGCCTCGAGGATCCGGCCCCGTTCTTCATGGAGAACCTCGCGGAGCTGCCGATCGTGTGCGGCAAGGGCCTCACCGACCGCACGATGCTCGAGAAGGAGACCTCCGGCTCCGGCCCCTACGTCCTCAAGAGCGCCAAGCCCGGCCAGGAGTACACCTACACCGTCCGCGACGGGTACGCGTGGGGTCCCGACGGGAAGACCGCCGACGACACCAACATCCCCAAGCAGGTCACGGTTCAGGTCGTGCGCGACCAGACGACCATGGCGACGCTCATGCAGAGCGGTGACATCGACATCGCCAACCTCGACGCCTCCGCGGCCGAGCGGCTCGACAAGGGCGGCGTGAAGTCCGACGAGAAGCTGGCCATCGGCCACGAGCTCGCGTTCAACCATCTCAGCGCCGGCCTCGACGACCCCAACGTCCGGCGGGCACTGATCGCCGCCGTCGACAAGGAGACGCTCGCGAAGATCGACACCGGTGGCGAGGGAACGGTCGCCAACGGCTTCCTGGCCGACCCCAAGATCTGTCCCGGTGACACCGTCACCGGCATCTCGCCCGACTACGACCCGGACGCCGCAGCGCAGATGCTCGACGACGCCGGGTGGGTCGAGGACTCCGACGGCATCCGCGCCAAGGACGGCAAGAAGCTGACCGTCTCGGTCGTCTTCGACAACGCCACCACCACCAACGCACCCTCGGTCGAGTACCTGACCCAGCAGTGGCAGGCCATCGGCGTGGACGCCAAGGCTGACGGCATGACGGTCGACCAGATGAACGGCATCGTGTTCGGCGGCAAGGGCGGCACCTGGGACGGCTGGTACAGCTCCCTCGGCGTTAGCAACCCGGCCACCCTGGTCCCGTTCTTCCAAGGGGAAACCACCCCTGATGGGCTCAACTTCGCCTCGATCGACAACCCCGACTACGACGCGGCCATCGACCAGGCGAACACCCAGGACGGCGCCGCCGGCTGCGACTCGTGGAACGAAGGCGAGGAGGCTCTCATCCGGGACGCTGACTTCACCCCGCTCTCGAACGTGTCGTACAAGTACTTCTACGGCGACGCGGTCAAGGTCGAGCTCGCCAACGGACTTCTCCTCCCGATGTTCGTCACCATGGCCTCGTGACCGACACAGCAGAGGCGCCAACGCGCATGCGCGAGTCTCTGCTGGCAGGCCCCAGCCTCCGGGCTGTGGGCCAGCGTGTCGTTCGCTTCGTCGTGTCCCTGTTCGTGCTCGTGACGGTGACCTTCCTGATGGTCCACGCGCTGCCCGGAGATCCAGTCCGGGCAGCGCTGGGCCCGAAGGCGTCACCTGCGACGGTCGCCGCGGTCCGTCACCATCTCGGGCTGGACGACCCCCTCGCCACCCAATACGTGAACTACCTCAAGCACGTGTTCACCGGCGACCTCGGCACCTCGATCCAGACGAACACGCCAGTCAGCGACCTGCTCAGCCAGCGTGGGCCGACCACGGCAACCCTGGCCATCGCGGCCTTCGTCGTGACCTTGGCTGTCTCGATCCCCGTAGGCATGGCAGCCGGCATCTTCCTTATCCGACGGCGCGGAGGGCCAGCCCAGAGCGCCTTCTCGGCGACGACCGGGTTCCTGTCCTCCATCCCCGACTACATCATGTGCGTGATCCTGATCCAGGTCTTCGGGGTGTCCCTCCACTTCCTGCCTCCAGCCGGCGGCACTGGATTCCAGTCGTTCATCCTTCCGGTCGCCGCACTGAGCCTTGGACCCAGCGCCTACCTGACCCGGCTGGTCCGCGCAGAGACCCAGCGAGTCCTTTCGGAGCCCTACATGCGCACCGCACGAGCCAAGCGGCTGGCCGCCAGCCGGCTCTACGTCAGGCACGCGCTACCCAACATCCTGGTCTCGACCCTGGCCGTCAGCGGCCTGCTGCTCATCGGCCTCATCTCCGGCACCGTCCTAGTCGAGTCGATCTTCGGACTATCCGGGCTCGGCCTGACCCTGGTCGACTCGGTCGCAGCCACTGACTTCCCGGCAGTCCAGAGCCTGGCCCTGTTCTTCGGCGCCGTAGTGCTGAGCATCAACCTGGTCGTCGACCTGCTGATCGTGGTGGCGGACCCGCGAGCTGCCATCAAGGAGTCGGCATGAGCTCGCCCAACAGCAACCCAGGCAGCACAGCCAGCCGGAGGATGCCGCGGCTTTCCGCCGGCGGGATCATGGCGGGCGGCGCCCTCCTGGTCATCTTCCTCGTCGCGGTCATCGCACCCATCTGGCTCGGCCCGGACGCCCTGAAGGCGCACCCTGAGGACATCGGAGTGGGTGTCTCCAGCGACCACTGGCTCGGCACCGACGCGCTCGGCCGAGACGTCCTCTCACGGGTGCTGGTGGCGACACGCTCCTCGGTTGGCATGGCTCTGTTCACCACCGCCCTGTCCAGCGTCGCGGGCATCCTCATCGGCGCCTTCCCGCTCGTCCTGACAGGACGGCCGCGGCGGATGCTCGTGGGCGTCATCAACGCCACGGTGGCCATGCCCGGCCTCCTGGTCGCGATCTTCCTGGCGATGATCCTCGGCAAGGGGCAGACCGGCGCCGTCCTGTCGCTCTCGGTGGCCAGCATCCCGTCCGTCGCGCGACTGACCTTTGCAGCCGCGAGCCGAGTGGCGAACTCCAACTACGTCGCGGCCGCCACCAAGCTCGGCACGTCGCGACTGCGGATCATCGTGCGGCACATCCTGCCGAACGTCTTCGAGCCGCTGATGGTCAACAGCACCGCGATGGTCGGCTCCACCCTGATCGCCCTGTCCGCGCTGTCCTACCTCGGGTTCGGCATCAACCCGCCCAAGTACGACTGGGGCACACTGCTCCAGCAAGGGCTGCCGGACCTGTACCTCAACCCGGCCTCAGCCCTCGGGCCAGCCATCGCCATCGTGCTGACTGGCACCGCCTTCACCTTTGCCGGCGAACACCTCACCGAGCTGTTCGTGCGCGACAGCCAGCGCAGCTCCCGTTCCAGCAAGCGCGCCTGGCCCGTGATTGCTCATGCGGGCGAGCCGCTCGGCGGCGACGACGCCCTCGAGGTCCGCGACCTCGTCGTCGAGGTCATGACCCGCGACGGGCTCACTCCCGCGGTGCGCGGAGTGAGCTTCCGACTGGACCGCGGCGAGATCGTGGGCGTCGTCGGAGAGTCCGGGTCGGGCAAGAGCCTGATGGTCTCCGCGCTCGCCGACATGCTCCCGCTCGGCGCGGACTCCCACTCCAGCCGCTTCACGGTGCTGGGGACCGATGTTCGTGCACTAGGACGTCGGCAGTACCGGCTGTTCATGGGCAAGACGTTCGGCATGGTGTTCCAAGACCCGATGAACTCGATGACCCCGACGATGCGGGTGGGCCCGCAGCTCACCGAAGGGCCACGGGAGCACCTCCAGTTGAGTATGGACGAGCTGCGGAAGCGGGCCCTCGAGCAGCTGACCGCGGTCCATCTCGACGCCCCCGCACGGCGGATGCGGCAGTACCCCTGGGAGCTCTCCGGCGGCATGGCGCAACGCACCACCATCGCGATGGGCCTGATGACCGACCCCGCAGTGATCCTCGCCGACGAACCGACGACAGCACTCGACGTCACAATCCAGGCCGAGGTGGTGCGGCTGCTGAAGGACGTCAGCGAGCGCCGCGGCATCTCGATCGTGTTCGTCAGCCACGACATCGCGGTGGTGAGCACGATCGCCCACAGGGTGGTCGTCATGTACGGCGGCATGGTCATTGAGGAACTCAGGGTCGAGGACCTGGCTTCCGGCGGGAGACACCCCTACACCCGGGCGCTCCTGTCCAGCATCCCCACCATGGGTGCGGACAAGTCCGTGCCGCTCAACGCGATCGGCGGCCGACCCCCGAGCCTGGGCACCGAGCCGCCCGGGTGCCCTTTCCAGCCGCGATGTGCGCGCGCCACCGACCGATGCGCCACCGAGATGCCGCCACTCCTGCCGACCAGGACTGGCGCGCTTGCGTGCTTCAACCCGCACGAACCCGACGTGGCCGCCATCGAGGACAGGAGGCTGGCCGATGATCCTGTCGCTTGACCGAGTGTGCGTGGACTACGGAACCGGACCCTCCACGTTCAGGGCGGTCCACGACATCACCCTCACCATCGCCGAAGGAACCGTCCTGGGCCTGGTCGGCGAGTCGGGGTCTGGGAAGTCGACCCTCGGGCGTGCTATCGCAGGCCTCGAGCCGGTCAGCGCCGGCGGGCTCGACACCTCGAACCTTCCGACGCGCGACGGACGGTACCCGGTCCAGTACATATTCCAAGACGCCAGCTCCGCGTTTAACCCGCGTATGACGATCGGCCGCATCATCGCGGAAGGCGTCGGCCCCGCCGCGAGAAACCGGAAGCAGCTTCGGCAGGTGGTCGAGGACCTGATGAACCAGGTCCACCTCGACCCCACCACCGCGATGAAGCGTCCCTCACAGCTCTCGGGCGGCCAGCGTCAACGGGTAGCGATCGCGCGAGCGCTGGCCGTCAACCCGGCAGTCCTCGTCGCTGACGAAATCACCTCCGCCCTCGACGCCTCGGTCCAGGCGGCAGTTCTCAACCTGCTCTGGGAACTGAAGAAGCACCGGGACTTCACGATGATCTTCATCAGCCACGACATCTCGGTCGTCAACTACCTCTCCGACGAGATCGTCGTCATGAAAGACGGCCGCGTGGTCGAGCAGGGCACCACCCAAGCGGTGATCTGGGAACCACGCGAGACCTACACGCAAGAGCTACTGGCAGCGGTCCCGACGATCCCGTACTCGCGGTGACGTGAGCCGACAGAAGCACTCGACCCAGGAAAGGAAGGTCGCGCTGTGACGCTCGACGGAGCCGCAGGTGAGCTAACGCTCTGGAGACTGCGCATGCCCCTGGTCGTCCCGTTCGAGACCTCGTTCGGCACCCAGCGCGACAAGGACGTTCTCATCCTCAGCATCAACTTCGACGGCGTCACCGGCTGGGGAGAATGCTGCGCCCCCGCCGAGCCGGGCTACTCCGAGGAGTACCTGGACTCGGCCGCACACGTCATCGAACATTTCCTGCTCCCACGCATGGCGTTTGCGACCGGCGGTGCGACCTCCCTGGCAGCAGCGTTCGCCGGTGTCCGCGGCCACCACATGGCCAAGGCGGCGGTCGAGATGGCAGTCCTCGACCTCGAGCTCAAGACCAAACAGATGTCGTTCGCGAGCTACTTCGGAGGCACCCGGGACCGTGTCGAGGCCGGAGTGTCGGTCGGGATCTTCCCGAGCATCCCTGAACTCCTCACAGCGATCGAGGGCTACCTGCGTGTCGGCTACAGGCGCATCAAGCTGAAGATCGCGCCCGGCTGGGACCTGGAGCCCGTCCAGGAGGTACGCCGCGAGTTCGGCACCGATCTGCCGCTCCAGGTGGACGCGAACTGCGCTTACACGCGCAGTGACACGCGTCTGCTGCGGAAGTTCGACGACTGCGGCCTGGAGATGATCGAGCAGCCCTTCGTCGCCTCCGACATGATGGGCCACGCACAGCTTGCCAAGGTCCTCGAGACACCCATCTGTCTCGACGAGTCAATCCACGGCGCCCACGACACGGTCGCAGCGCTCGGCCAGGGTGCGTGCAGCATCGTCAATATCAAGCCGGGCCGCGTCGGCGGCTACCTCGAGGCACGGCGAGTGGCGTTCGTGGGCCACGCCATGGGCGCCCAGGTCTGGTGCGGCGGGATGGTGGACACCGGGATCGCCCGAGCAGCAAACCTGGCTTTTGCGTCGCTACCGGAGCTGACGCTTCCCGGAGACACCTCGGAGTCGGCTCGGTTCTTCGAGGTCGACATCACACCTCCCCACCAGATGATCGACGGCTACATGCCTGTCCCCACCGGTCCGGGGATCGGAGTCGAGGTCCTGACCGAGAACGTCCGCCGGTTCGAGGTCGAACACCGCACCCTGCGAATCCCCCAGCGAGCCCTCAGGGAGCCGCAGCGAGTCCTTGAGTCAACCCTGTGACGCACCGCAAACGAGAGCAGATAGCGCCGAGAACCTATGGCGGACAGAAGTGGCGATGACGGACATCGAACCCTCCTCGGGCACGACCACGGACACTGCTCAGGTCACGCTGAAAGAGGTAACCGAACTCGGAGAGCTGGTGGCCCTGCGCGAACTCTTCGACAGCGCGTGGGGCCGGTCGAACAACACCTCCGTTGTCCCGCTCGAAGTGCTGCGCGCGGCTTCAATGAGCGGCAACTACGTGGTCGCTGCCATGGTCGGTGGCGAGCTCGGCGGCGGCGGCTTCGGGATGCTCGGCATGTCCGGAGGCGCTCCCTACCTGCACTCGCACGTCCTGGCGGTCTCGGCCGCGCTCCGAGGCCAAGGCCTAGGCCTCGCGGTGAAGCACCACCAGCGCCAGTGGGCTCTGGACCGCGGTTTGTCCAGCATCTCGTGGACGTTCGACCCACTGGTTCGACGCAACGCCCACTTCAACCTGAGCAGGCTCGGTGCACACCCGACCCGGTACCTCGTCAACTGGTACGGCCGCCGCGACGACTCGATTGACGCAGGCGAAGGCGACCGGTTTCTTGTCGAATGGCCTGTCCAGCTCTCCGCCGACGGTCCGGGTGGATTCCCTGACAGTCCGACTGCAAGAGCTGTCGCCGACTTCGAGCAGATGCCGATCCGCCTCAAGGATGAGAACAGTGCCCCGGTGGTGCTCGATCGGGAAGAGAGCGAGCCCGGTACACCGTTCATCGCTGAGATCCCCGATGACATCGTCCGTCTCCGCGGCCGCCGCCCCGACCTGGCCGCCATGTGGACCCTTGCTTTCAGACAGGTGGTCGGCGGGGCAATGTCCCGGGGTTACGTGGTCAGCGGGCTGCGACACAACGGGTACGCACTTATGATGCCAGGCGACGGTGCCTGAACTGCACGGTCCCGCGGTGGACCCCTCGTTGACCATCGCGGGCATGCTGGAGGACCTCCGCCTGCTCGTCGAGGCCGAGTCGCCGTCCGACAACCTGGAAAGCCTGGATCACTGCGCCACCGTCATGAGCGCGATGGGCGAACGGCATCTCGGGGCGCCGCCCCTGCGATCCTCAGTGGACGGCCGGCCGCTTCTCCAGTGGCGAATCGGCGACGGCCGGCCCGGGGTTCTCCTGGTCGGCCATCTGGACACCGTATGGCCCGTCGGGACCCTCGCGGAGAGACCCTTTGCGGCGAAAGAAGGCGTGGCGTACGGCCCGGGAGTCTTCGACATGAAGGCCGGGCTCGTCATCGCGCTATGGGCGCTGCGTTCGCTCGAGGGCAGGTGTAACGCCACGCTCCTCATAAATGCCGATGAGGAGCTCGGCTCTCCCGGGTCCTCGTCCTTGATCCGCCAGGCAGCCAAGGATTCAGTGGCGGCACTGGTGCTAGAGCCCAGCCACCATGGCCGACTCAAGACCAGGCGCTGGGGGCGGACCGAGTACGAGTTCCGCATCACAGGGCGCACAGCGCATGCAGGCCTTGCCGCCAGTGAAGGCGCCAATGCCGTATCGGAGCTGGGTCGCGTCATCCAGCAGGTGAACCAGTTCTCGCAAGCCGACGTCTCCGTGGTGCCGACGATGTGCGGGTCAGGGATTGCGGCAAACGTCATTCCGGCCTTTGCGACGCTGACGGTGGACGTCCGATACCGCGACCAGGATGCGAACGCCCTCATCGACAAGCGTATGCGCGAGGTCGCTCCATCCTCCGAGAGTTTCAAGATCAAAGTGGATACCGGACACGCAAGTCCTCCTCTGGAACACCAGATGTCCAGCGGTCTCTTCGATTTCGCGCAGGACGTAGCGCACGACTTGAGGCTCGGCCCGTTGGAGGAAGCTGAGGTCGGTGGAGGGTCGGACGGAAACACTTGCGCTTCGGTGGGATGTGTGACCCTCGACGGTCTAGGGGCTGTCGGAGACGGCGCCCACGCGGAGACCGAGTACGTCGAACTGAGATCGCTGCCGGAGCGGTCTGCACTGGTTGCCGGATTAGTCCGACGACTGTCGTCCCGGTAGAACGACGTCGGGCGTCAGTTGTCGATGAGGCCCAAACGCAGCAGCAGTTCTATGGCCAGGCGGGTGTCTGGGTCGGCGAGGTCCGAGTCGAGGGCTTCTTTGATGCGAGTCAGTCGGTACCGCAAGGTGTTGCCGTGGACCTGGAGCTGGCTCGCGGCGGCGTCGATGTTCCCGAAGTGTTGGAGGTACGCGTGCAGGGTCGAGGCGTAGCCGACGCCCTTCTCCTCGTCTAGGGCGTTCAACCGCGAAAGACCTTGAGGCACCGGAAGTCGTTCGGAGGCGAGAAGATCGGCAAGTTTGAAGAACAGGGCCTGTGGTGCGACGTCGACCAGCGATCCGCTGGTTCGACCGCTAGGGTCGTGGCGAAGGCAACGAAGCACGAGGTCGGCGTCACGCCGTGATTCGGCCACTTCGGTCAGACTGTCGACAGTTCCGCCGGCCGCCACCTTGACGTTGAAGTTGAGATTCTTCAGCGCTCCTTTGGTCAGCTGGGCAAGCGCATCTGACTCCGTTTCTGGTTGCTTCTTGCTGAGCGGCAGCAGCACATACACGGTCCGACCGATCACCGTCTCGGCTGACTTGCGTCCGAACGCCTGGCAGTAGACGCCGACCAGGTTCAGGACCCGCTCGCTTCGGACTGCTAGGTCGACGTCTTGTCCCGGCTCGAGCTCGATCGCGATCACCGCGTGGCGTGCACTGGGGTCCAGGCCGACAGTGCGGTTCAGCGACTCGGGAGGGAGTTGGCCGTCGAGCAGCCTCCTGAGTACGTCGGAACGCTGCCGCCGGGAGAGGTCGCCGGCGTACCGGCTCTTGAGCAGGTGGAAGGCCGCCGGTCGTGCAGCACGCCGCAGTACGTTCTCAGCTGCTTCACCCAGCGGGGTGTCTCCTTCCGCGACCCAGATGGACCCCAGCGGCTCGTCGCCGGCGAAGACGCCGATGGCGAGTCGTGGACTCATCCGGCCGTCGATGCCTACATCTCCCACCCAGACGACGTCCCGGGTCTGCCAGAGCAACTTGAAGATGCCTGCGGCACGCAGAAGCTCGATGTTTCGCTGGGGAAGCCGGCGACCCAAGATCGCGATCCGCCGCTGTTCGTCAATCGGCTCACCGGTGTTGGAGTAGGCGATGACCCGCGACTGCATGTCTTCGATGGTGACCGCGCCCTGCGCCATCGTCGCGACCGTGTCCGCCAAGCCGAACAGGTCGCCGGTCGGGATGCCGTATTCGTCATATTCGCTGCGTGATGACCCGTCGGCCAGGCACTGGATGCGGATGAGGCCGTAGATGTGCGACCACGTGACGCTAGAGGGTGCGGACAGCAGCGCGACGCCTGCCGTGTTGGCGACGTTGACGGTTTCCCGGGGAATCTCTTCGTCGGTGCGAAAGACAATCGCGGTAGCACTCCTGGCGCCTGCGGCGCGGATGATTCGAAGCGCGTCAGCGGTACTCGGGTCTGTCCCTACCGCCAGGACAAGCTCGCCCTCGGCGATGGTGACGTGCTCTCGGGGGTCTTGGATGGACGGGCCTGATACCGGTATGTCCGCGCCGCGTGGGTTGGCGACCAAGTGGAAGAGATACGCAGGTGCCTCTTCAAGTAGGTACGAGAGAGTGACGCCGGTAGCCGGCAGGGTCTCGGGGGACGAGACGCGCCATGGCGTGCTCTCCGGATCCTCAGAATCCATGTACGTGGCCCTGTCCTTGGTTCTTGTCGGAGGAGTGTGGCTGGGTAGCCAAGAGTCATGCGATGGGACCGTCCGCGGCCATCAAGCCCGTACTGACGCGGACGCGGCAGCCAGACGCTCCGTGCGTCGTTTGCGTGACCTGCGAGTGGTCTTCATGGTTGCAGCCCGCGTGCGGAGGTGAGTTGGTGCCAGTCAGTTCTCTCCTGGAATGCGCCGACAAGCGCCACCAGCAGCCGGTCTGAGTGGGGCGGGCCGATGAGCTGAGCGCCGATGGGCAGTCCAGCTCTGGTCATCCCGACCGGGAAGCTCAAGGCGGGGGTCGGTGCCAGGATCCAGGGGCGCGTGAAGCGGTTGATCTCGATGCTCAGGTGCTCTTCTTCCGCCGTGCGCAGCGGGGCAGCAGTGGGGGTGGTTGGCGTCAAGATCACATCGGCGTTCGCCCAGAGCTTGCTGACGGTGCTGCCCCATGCGGCACGGACCTCCTCTGCACCATCGAGGTCATTCGCGCTGAACGATTTCCCCGCCAGGATGCGGGCAGCGACCTGCGGCTCGAGTTGGCTCAGCGCCGACTCGTCTAGGCGGTCCGTGATCTGAGCGTAGGCATGAGCATTGATGAGGATGCCCGCCGGCTCCAGCACGTCGGCAGCGTGTGACAGGTCGATCGCGGTCGGGGTGAGCAGGTCGGGCAGGACAGCGGGGACGCTTGCGACGGCGTCAGCTACATCGGCGTGCGCCGAATCGAAGAAGAAGGCGCTCGGAATCCCCACGCGAAGCGGACGCATGGCTGCGGTTTCGTTCCACGGGTCAAGCGCGCCCAGGAGCCAGTCCAGGTCGGCCGCCGTCCGCGCCATCGGCGAGACCGTGTCGAACACCGTGCTGACCGGCGACACACCGAGCATGGGTAGCCTGCCGGCCGTGGGGCGGAAGCCAACAACGCCGCAGTAGGACGCGGGGTTCCTCCCGGAGCCGCCGGTGTCTGTTCCTAGCGCGAGGTCTACGAAGCCTGCGGCGATGGCGGCCGCGGAACCGCCGCTGGATCCTCCGCTGATGCGGTCCGTGTCGAACGGGTTCGGTGTCTCGTCCCAGTCACGGTTCTTCGTCACTGGTCCCATCGCCAGCTCGGACATGTTCGTCTTCCCGAGAACGAGGGCGCCGGCCCGTCGTGCCCGCGCGACGACTGCAGCATCGGCTGCAGGGGTGCGCGAGAGGGCACGGATCCCATCGGTCGTCGGGAGTCCGCGGACGTCAATGTTGTCCTTGACGGCAAGAACCCTGCTGGCCCGAGGTGCGGTGAGTACGCTCTCGTCCAGGCAAAGGAACGTGTGCAAGGTCGCATCCGTGCTGAGGAGCCTGGCGAGTCGCTCATCAGAGTCCAGGGTGAAGAGAGAGGACATGACGGTCACTCCTGACCGGGGAGTGCCGACGACGATGGCGGTGGTTCGGGAGCGCTGCTCTGCCAGTCGGGGTCCGGGTGGCCCACGCTAGCCGCGACCTCGAGAAGGATGCGCTCAGCCCTAGCAACGACAGGGGCGTCCACCATCTCTCCACCTATCGCCGTGGTGCCGCCGGTGCGTATAGCTGCCGCCGTGATCGAACGAGCCCAGGCGACTGAGGCAGCTGTCGGAGCAAGTCCTTCCGCGGCGGGCGCGAGCTGGGCCGGGTGGATGCAGAGCTTTCCGGTGAACCCCATGGCGCGAGCTAACCGGGCGCTCTCATGGACGGCAACGGGGTCGTCTGTTTGCGGAGTCACACCGCTGACTGGGCTGGGCAGGTCGCCGCGTCGTGACGCGACGACGAGGCGCGCCGCGGACCATGTCACGGTCTCGCTCCCCGGGTCGCAGTCGAGGTCGACCGCCAGGTCGAGGCTTCCCAGTACAAGGCGAAGGTTCGGCAGGCCGAGGGAGGTCAGAGTGTCGAGTTGGTCAAGGCCGTGCGCGGACTCGATGAGCAGTAGGAGGGGAACGTCGGGGACGGCGTCGCGGACCGTGCGGAGGTGCTCTGGTGATTCGCACTTGGCGATGACGATCCCCAGCAGGCTCTGCCGATGCTGTGCCAGCAGAGCGAGGTCTGCTTGGCCGTCGGCGCTGTCTACCGCGCTCATGCGGACAGCCAATGCACCTGGCGAGAGTCCCAGGAGCTCATCAACCTGATGGCGGGCCTCCTCCCGGAGGTCGGCGGGAACACCGTCTTCGAGGTCGCAGATAACGACGTCCGCGCTGGTGCGCATCGCCTTCGGGACGAGATCGGACCGGTGCCCGGGCGCGAAGAGGAAGGTGCGGGCGCCCAGCAGGTCGGCCGTGGTCACGAGGACCTCGTCGAGGTCGGAGCGGGGGTCGAGGTCGTGGCGGACTGGCCGAGCGCCGGGACCGCACCCATCACAGGCTCCCAGCCGTTCATGTTGATGGCGGGCAGGAGTGCGTCTACCGGCCCGGCAGGTGTGTCGATGACACGCCACCGCTGACGGGCCCGGAGCTGCTCGTGCTCGATGAGCTCATCGACCGACCGCAGCCTCCCGCACGCGATGCCGGCGGTGGTGAGGCGCTCAACCAGTTCGCTGGTGGTCAGCTGGCGAGTGATGGTCTCGATCAGCTCGGTCAGCTGGGGACGGTTGGCGATCCGTGCCGAGTTGGAGTCGAAGCGGGGGTCGGTGGCCAGCACTGGCCAGTCGAGCGCGAACTGGCACAGGGAGACCCACTCGCGCCCGTTCTGCACGGAGAGGAAGACGGTGCCGTCGGAGCACGGGACCGGGCCGTAGGGCGCGATGGCGGCGTGTGAGGCGCCCGAGCGGGGCGGCTGGTGTTGGCCGTACTTGGTGTAGTACATCGGGAACCCCATCCACTCTGCCAGGCACTCCAGCATTGAGATCTCGATGGTCGCCCCTTCACCGGTCGACCCACGCCGCACGAGGGCGGCCAGGATCCCGCTGAATGCGTACATCCCGGCCGCGATGTCGGCCACCGGGATGCCGGTCTTGCACGGCTGCTCCTCTGTTCCGGTGATGGATAGGACCCCTGCCTCGCATTGGACCAGGAGGTCGTAGGCCTTCATGGCCTCGTACGGGCCACCCGGGCCATATCCGGAAATGCTGCAATGGATGAGCCCGGGTGCCTGGGCCCGCAACGTGTCGGCGTCGAGGCCGAGCCGCTCGCAGGCTCCGGGGGCCAGGTTCTGGATCACAACGTCGGCATGCAAAGCGAGGTCACGCGCCACTTCTAGGTCAGCCGGGTCCTTCAGGTCGAGAGCCATTGAGCCCTTCGACCGGTTGAGCCAGATGAAGTGGGACGACTGTCCGCGAACGAGGTGGTCGTAGGAGCGCGCGAAGTCGCCCCCTTCTCGACGCTCGATCTTGATGACGTCCGCACCCATGTCGGCCAGGTGGCGCGACGCCATGGGGCCGGCGACGGCCTGCTCAAACGCCACGACTCGTATCCCCGCGAGTGGCTGCGGGCCGCTCATGAGCCCGAGCTCTCGTTCCAGGTGGCGAGCGCTACGCGCATCTCGTTTCGCGTGACGCTGAGCCCTTCGTCGACGCCCATTCCCGGCTTGGCGAGGGTGAGGTCAGCAGCGGTGGCCAGCGCAACGTGGGCGCAAGCTTGGCTGCTGGCGACGGTCTCGTTGCAGGTTCCTCCCGCGTACGCCTGGGCCCCGTTCGCCTTGGTGGTGAGCAGAGCGTCGATCGCATGGTGAAGTCCGCCGAGGTCAGGTGTCTTCACGTGGATCATGTCCGCGGCGCCGCTGCTGGAAAACAGGTCGATGTCCTCGAGCGTGTTGCACCACTCGTCGACGACGATGGTCGTCGAGCTGCCTAAGGATCGTAGCCGGGACCTCAGTGCGCCCAGGGTCTCGACTTGGCCGGCACATGAGCCGGCGTCAATCGGATGCTCGATCCGCAGGGGGTACGGCGCGGCCAGCTCTTCGAGTTGCGCGATGTAGTCGGCGACCTCGTGGACTCCTCCGAGTGCGAGGCCCAGAGTGCCGTAGGTGTCGAAGTGCATCGTCGGAAGGTAGGCGTCGTCGAACGCCAGCTGTTTGATGCGGCTGTTGAGCCACGAGACCCACTCAGCTAGGCGTTCCCCGCGAGGCCCGACCTTGGTGACGTTGTTGAATAGGCCGTGGGGCAGGGCGTCGGCCGACTTCAAGATCATCTTGTCGCACGCTTCGTAGCCGCCGTCGCCGCTCTGGGCGAAAACTGGTACCAAGCGGGTCGGGCGGGCAAGGCCCCACTCCTCGACGATCACCTCCGCCATGGAAAGTGAACGCGTGTGTGCCACTGCCCTGAGCACGGCTTGACTCGACCCGTACTCGAGCCACGGTGGGAGCCTCAGCCCATCAAGGTCGAGCATCAGGCCGCGGAAGCCGGTCAGAGGCTTGCCGGCGAGCGCCTCCCGAAGCCCCTCGAGGTGGGGGCCCGCCTGTTCGAGAGACATTGGGGCGCTGCGGCCGCCGACTCCGGCGTACTGCACCTCGACGCAATCACCGACGAAGCGGGTTCCGTCGTCGGCGCGAAGCACCAGTGAGATGGCGCATCCCGGTTGGCGGACACGGTGGAACCCGGGAGTGACGGGCTGGCCGACGTAGGTGAATCCGTCCTTCACAGCGGCACCCGAGCGGATCGCCGCCTGGTCGTCGGTGAAGAAGGCGGACTCGTTCGGGACCGCCGTGAGGTCTACAATATAACGATGCATGATTCAGTAAACCATCGGGATCCGGAATGCTGCAACAGGGCGAACGCATGCGCACGGGTGTGTCGCACGATGGCGTGATCGCCGCCTGCCTTGCCTCGGACCGCTGTGATGGCGCTGCGATGGGGCAGATCTCGGATCGAAGGAGCGCCCCAGGCTGGCAACGCCGACGGCCAACCGGGGCTTGGGCGTGAGCGGGCGTTACCTCAGCGCCGAGCAGGTGCGTTCGCCTGTGTCGATGACGCGGGGCGATCCACGCGGTGCGTGGTGCGTTCCTGGCCCTGGCAGACGGGGAGTTCGAGTGTCCGTTACGGACCGCGATGGGCGATGGCGGATTTCTGGCCATGCATGCCCACCATGTGCCGTCGCGATCTTCGGTCGTGAAGGCGCTGTCTGTGAACGTCGGCAGACAGCCGGTATTCGACGGAATCGTGTCGTACGTCGCACCTGGAGAGGGGATGAGTGTCGCAATGGACGGCGCAGCGATCACGGCTCTCCGGACCGGCGCTGTCGTTGGGGTGGCCACCGACTTGCTCGCGCCTGTCGATGCGCGGGTTCTCACCCTTGTTGGGCTCGGCCGTCTTGCATCTGAGGAGCTTCGCGCTGTGTGTGCTGTCCGCGGGATTCAAACCGTCTGGCTGGTGGGCAGAACATTGCCGCGTGCGCAGAGGTTTCGCGAGATGGCTGCCGCGGAGTTCCCAGATCTTGAGTTCCTGTACAGGACCGACGCCGACGAAGCGGTCGCCGAAGCGGATGTGGTGTGTTGCGCCACTCCTGCGACGTCACCGCTGTTCAGGGCTGCGTCTCTTGCCGACCGCGTGCATTGAATGCGATCGGCTCGTACCGCCTCAACATGGCTGAACTGCCCCTCGAGCTCTTGGCTGAGGCAACGGTGGTCGTCGACCAACGAGAGGCTGCGCTGGCGGGAGCTGGAGAGATCGCCGGGGTCGTGGCCGCCGGCTAACTGAAGCCGGCGAAGCTTATCGAGCTGGGGGATTGCGTACGCCAAGTTCCGAACCTGCGCCCGCGGGACCGTGGTCAAGAGCGTGGGGCTGGCTATCCAGGACTGGGCGCTGGCGCACGCGCTGGCGACCGAGATGGAGAGGCAGGCCCTCGGGCAGTCATCCGACGAGCACTCATGAACGGTTGAACAAGCCGGCCCGACGGCTCACCTTCAGACACTACTCTGGGGCAACGCGCGCCACCTCGTGTTTGCATTCGACGGGCCGCGGTCCCTGCGACGGGCCACGGTCCGCGCCATCGTTGTTCCTGCGAAGATGCCTGTGGAGAACCAGGTGTTGGAGGTTCTCCCCGTCCTTGAGAAGCCGACTGGATCGCTAAGTAGCAAGGCCAAGCTGGGTCTTCATTGCTGTCGGAGTGGACCGCCTCTCGTAGTGGGTTGGCATGTGTGTGCGTGGCGATCCGTCGAGCGGTCCGTTCGTGGCGGCGTGAGGAGGGCATGTCGGGTCCGAAACCCGATGGTCAGTTGGAGCAGATCGTCGAGGCGATGATCGGCACGTCGGCCCGCATCGGTGAGGTGCTTGCCATCCGCAAGTGCGACGTAGACGTCACTCGATCCCCGGCGACTGTGCGCATCTGCGGCACAATCGTGTCGCCTGCAGGCAAGCCCACGCACCGTCAGGACCAGCCGAAGACCTTGAAGTCCACGCGCACGATCTCGGTGCCCAGCTTCGCCGCAGAGGTTCTTCGCGAACGACTGGTGGTCGTTGCTTCCGAGGACCCCCACCATCTGATCTTCTTCAGTCGCAACCACACGCCACTGACCACGAACAACGTGCGTCGCCGTCTACGGGCGACGCTCGGCGAGGCCGGGATCAGTGGCGTCACTCCGCACTCGTTCCGCCGCACGGTCGCCACCGCCCTGGACCGGGCGGGCGGCGCGGACCTGGCCGCGGAGATGCTCGGTCACACGTCGTCGGAGATCACCAAGCGGCACTACATCGAGCCCGACGACAACGTGAACCCAGTGACGGCCGAGATCCTGGAGTCGCTCGCGCCGCGCATGCCGGAGGAGAACCAGTGAGCGGCCGCGAGGAAGAGCGCCATACCCTTTTGCATCTACTAGGGAAAGGGTATACTTGGGATACCTTGGGAGGTCGACGTCGAGTTGATCGACGACTGGCTTAAGGCGGTCGATGAAGGCACCTATGACCAGGTCGTTGCTGCGCTCAGGATCTTGGCCGAGCACGGTCCGGGGTTGGGACGGCCGTTGGTGGACTCGATTGTCGGGTCGCGACACAAGAACATGAAGGAACTCAGGCCGGGTTCGTCGGGTCGGAGCGAGGTGAGGATCTTGTTCGCCTTCGATCCCAAGCGCAGGGCGATCCTGCTGTTGGCCGGAGACAAGCAGGGCGCGTGGACGAAGTGGTACCGAACCAATATCCCGGTCGCCGATGACTGGTACGACGAACACTTGGCGAAGCTGGAGAAGGGTAGGCAGTGACATGGCGAAGTCGCTTGAGGATCTGCTGTGTGAGCGTCCGGGCAACCCGGCGGCGCAGGCGGCGCACAAGGAGCGGATGCTCGCCGCGGTCCGTGCCTACAAGCTCCGGGAACTGCGCGAGATGCTCGCGCTCACCCAGACCGATGTGGCTGAGACGCTGGCGATCAGCCAGAAGCGTGTCTCGGAGATCGAACGCGGCCAGGTGGACCGCACCAAGGTCGACACGCTGCGCCGCTACGCGGACGCGTTGGGTGGGACTTTGCGGGTCGAGGTCCAGGTCGGCGACGAGACCTACCAGATCGCCTGAGAGCTAGCACGAACCTCAGAGTGCGATCGCTGGACCCGCATCGCGACCCCCAGGGCGGTGGATGATGGCGGCCTCGAAATCGGCGCGGCTCTGACCCGCTCCGGGGGGTGGGCGCGGCGCAACGGGTGGTGGACGGAGCTGGGTGCGGACCATCGCGAGCAGGTCGGTCTGCACGGGGGAGTTGATCGGGACGTAGCGCTCGCGCACTGGCTTGATGGGACCTTCGGATGTATCGATGACGCGGGGCAGTCCCACGCGCAGGGCGTAGAGCCGCTCGGAGGCGCCGTGCTCGATGATCTCGGAGAGCCGAGCGTCGATGCGAGAGAAGAGCCCGTCGAGTTGAGGTAGCGAACCCAGGTTCAACGCTTCGGCGCGGTCGAGCTTCTCCATCCGGGTGGCGACGACCGCTCCCTGTGCCGCTGCTGGCCCTCCATTGCCCAGGAGTCCTCGGACGTCGCGCGTCTCGTGTACGAGTGCAAGGTAGGTCTGCGCGCGTACCTTCCAGTTCGCGGCCAGCCCGGGCGCCACGTCACGGGCCTTGACGGCTGCTTCGTGAGACACGATGCGTTGCGAGTCGAGGATGAGCCTCATGCTGTGGGCGTCGGGGAAATGGCCCAAGCGAACGAGGAGGTTGTGCTCGGCCTGGAGCACCCCGGCGATCCCGGGCGGTGGCGGGCCGTCGAGCACGACTGCAGGCGGGCGCCATCCGCGTTGGTCGACGCTGTAGTCGGGTTCGCGGTTGCTCGCAAACGTGGCGCAAAGCTCGGCCGCGCGCCCCAACCGGCCTTGGTCCTTGAGCTTCTCCCAGCCTTGGATGTTCTGGTATCGCCGGTCGAGGCCGACCAGCCCGCGGGTGATCTCGGCGGCGTCCTTGAGGACAGTCATGCATTGCTCATCGCTCAGGTGGCCATAGTTGAGCCCAGAGTCGAAGTCGTGCTCACCGAGAGCGGCAGCACGAGCGGCTTGGCGCCAGATCTCGACCATCGGGAACTCCTGCCTGGTCGTCAGTTCTTCGAGTGTCGGGCGTCCGGCAGTGGAGGCTTCTGCGGCTGCGGTCAGCCGGTGGTGCAGCTCTCCGGCTGGGCCCTGCGACCTCCTAGTCGTCTCTTCGAGGTTGGCGTGTGGGTTCGCTGCCCGTACGGCTAGCAAGGACCACACCAGCACAGCGTGGCGGTAGCGGCCGATCTGGTCGCCGAGCGCCTCCCGTTCTTCGGGGGTAGTCGATTCGGGGACGGTATGAATGCCGGGCCCGCCGAGTCGTTGCTGGATCCGATGCTGGCGCAGGAGCGTGGCCAGTTCGGCTCGGAGTCGGCCGCCGTTCTCGCCGTACATCACGGTCCGTCCTGGTCGCGGGCGGCTTCGAGCATGTCGAGGACCAGTTCGACCTGGAGGGCGTCGACGCCGTGGTCGACGAGTTCCTCGATCGCAGACTCCGCGAGGGCGTGCAGCCCGGCCTTGTCGTCAATGAGCCCGCGGGTATCGAGCGCCGGCGAATCGTCGCCGTGGATCGCGTCGAGGTAGAGCAGGGTGCGCTCATAGCCACTGGACGCCTCGAAGGTATCGGCGCCGTCTGCGAGTGCGGCAATGTAGGTGCGGGCCTCGGCGAGCGTGACTGCGTGTGCGAGCAACATGGCAACGTCCTTTCTGTCGGGTGCACGCGCGAGGTGCGCACCCTCTCAACGTGTGCAAACTTCGACGCGGTGTTCGCTCCTGATTTCGGTGCCTGTGGATAAGTCGGTCGGACTGAGCAGTCGTGTTACGACGCACGGGCACGGACGAGGTCCTGTATGCGGCGCCGGGCAGCAACGTCATTGATCACGAACTGGACGAAGTCGGCGTCGCGGTCTCCGATGACCGACTCCGCCGGGGGCTGAGGCGCCGCCTCGCCAGGCCACGTCGCCTGGCGGGTCGGGCGGTCCCGGTCGAGCCGGGTTCCAGACGTCGAGACCCACTCGCGCAGCCGGTTCCGCGCATCAGCGAAGTCGCGGTGCCACCCGAGCGGCGCCGACGGTGAACCATCCGGGTCGTAGGCGTTGAGCCAGTGCTGATGCAGCGCCGACAACTCCCACACCAGTTCGTCGTGTCGATGCCAGAACGGCGGGATCACCGTGGGCGGCAACCCGTACGTCGCCCGTAGCCAGTTCACCCACGCGTTGAGGTCGAGCCACTCGACCTCGGCCTCATCGGAGGTGAGCAGGTTCCAGTTGATCGGACCCCGAGGCTCGTCGTCGGCGCTGTCAGCGCAGTCGAGGCTTTCAATGTTCTCCCAACCATCGAACACCGGATGGCGGTCGTCGTCGATGAGCGGTGGCTGCTCTGAGCCGAACTCGGGAGACATGGGCGTCGTATCCATCTCACAGGCCGACGGCTGAGTGATGGCCGTCGACAACTGCCAGTCCGGGCGATTGTTCGACGACCTGCTCGGGCTTGGGTCGCTCGACGCTGTACCGGGTGCGGACGGTGTCGTGCCCGATCCGACGGGCAACGAACTCCTCGCGACCCTCCACCTGGCCGTTCCTGTCCAACTCGTACTCGTTGATGTAGCCCGAGGCGACGAAGTTGTCGCCCACCTTGAACCGGGCGTACGCGCGCTCCGCGGTCGCCTTGAACATCACCAGGTCGTGGAAAGTCGGCTCCAGCTTCGTGTAGACGCCGTCCGTCTCCTTGTGGAAGTGCTCGACCCCAATCCGGGCGTAGAACCTCGCGACACCGTTGCCGGTGAAGTTGAGCTGGGGTGCTGTTGCGATGAACCCGTGGACGCTCATCTGAGTGGGAATCGTCATCGGTGACTCCTGCCGCCGTGCGGCGCCTCGGCTGGCAGCCGCTCTCAGGAGTCAGGTGTGCGGCGCCGACCGATCGTGGGGTCATCTCCACGAGATGCAAGACTTCGGAGCCGTGGGCGTGGAAGTCGTTGAATATCGAGCGGAGTGGGCCGACCAGTTCGAACGGGTGGCGGCAATCCTTCGCGATGCTTTGCTCCATGTCCCAACCGCGTCGGTCGAGCACGTGGGGTCGACCTCGGTTCCAGGACTGGCAGCGAAGCCGATCCTCGACATAGACGTCCTTGTCGATGCTCGGGACGTACCAGCCGCGATAGAGGCTCTCGCAGCCATTCATTACGAGCACCGTGGCGATCTGGGTGTGCCCGGTCGGGAGGCGTTCCAAGCCCCAGATACCCACCCACGTCGCAATGTCTATGTGTGCGAGACCGGAACCCTCAATGTTCGGAATCACTTGGCGGTTCGAGATGTGTTGCGACGGCGGGAGGATCTCCGAGACACCTACGGCGCGGTCAAGCTCGGACTGGCCGCTGATCCCGCGATGGACATCGACACGTACATCGCGCGCAAGTCGACTGTGCTGCAGCGCGTCCTTGCTGAATCGGACTTGACCGAGAATGAGAAGAAGCAGATCTGGCGGCTCAACGATCCGAACCACGCCTGACTGACGTCAGCGCCGACGCAGCTCGGACTCGACCTCGGATCGGTCCGCACTGAGCTGGTTGGCGTCTCGTCGCGCTGTCCACGGCCTAAGGTCAGTGACCAGTGGTGGGGCGCTGCGCAAGAGCACGAGCGCGGTGCCGAACGGCAGAGTGCGAATGGTCTCAGGCGGCATGACCGGCACGCGCCGGGTGGAGCGCTGAAGCGAGCGGGAGCCGTAGTCGCCGATCGACACTGTGTCGGTGCGCTCGTCATGATCACCGATCAGGGCGGAAAGGTCTTGGAGGTCCCGTGCCGATGAGGTGCCGCCGAGAATCACTTTGACAATGGAGGCGTCCCAGATCGCCCCGGCCGCGTGGTCGCCCCACTTGTCGCGCGCCTGTGACAGTGACTGGAGCACCGGCATGGTCGTGACCCCCGTGCCGCCACCCTCTGCCATCAACACGGGCAATGAAGGGAGCGGTGAGAGGTTGCCAATCTCATCGAGTGCCATCAGCAACGGTGGGTCGAGGCGAGCGCCGGGAGACGCTGCGGCCAGGTGACGCGCTGTCTCCACGAGGTCTTCGATGAACGCCGCGACCAGCGACCACGAGGCGCCAGCGCCGGCGCCGGTCGCGAGCAGGTAGAGGGTGCCGTCACTGGTGAGGAACTCCCGCGGATCGAAGTGCTCGCCGGGCCGAGGCGTGACGGCGTCGAGCACACGCGGGTCGGCCAGACACGACAGTGCGAGCGAGACACCCATCCAGATCGAGTCACGGGTGCGGGGGTCGGAATGGATCATCGACTCCAGCGAGTCTGCCCAGCCGTGCGCTGCTTCGGAGTGGCTCGACAGGATCGCCACCGCGTCGGCCGCTGCCGAGGGGGACAATGTCCAGGCGAACAGTTCGCCGGGAGCCCGCTGGTCGAGAGCAGCGGCATGGAGAAGGGCTTGAAGCGCGGTACGGGTCTTGCCCTCCCAGAACCCACCTGACTCGACTCCGCCCGTGGACAGGCCGGTCGCTGAGGCGAGACCGGTGGCTCGGATCATGGCGGTGAGCGGGTCCTCGCAACCCCGCACTGGTGACCAGCGCAAACCTGAGGGCAGGCCATCGGCGAGCCGCTGAGGGTCGAAGACGGCGACAGGTCCGACGCGCCTCCGGGCGGTGATGGTGGCGGCGATGTTGTCGGGTCGGGTGGCGGTGGTGATGACGGCGCCGGGGGCATCGAGGATCGAGTTGATGACCATGTGCAGCCCTTTGCCTGACCGGGGCGGGCCGAGCAGCAGGATCGAGTCTTCGACCGATGCCCACACGCCACGACCCCGCGAGCGGCCGAGTTGATACCCGACGTCGCGTGCGCTGGGCTTGGGCAACGAGGGGCGCAGTGTCCGCCCGCGCGCAAGAAGGGCTCGTTCGGAGGCAACTGCCTGCACGTCGCGGGCGGTGGCGACGCCTGCCAGCCGCCGCGGATCGTGCGATGTCCTGTGCTTCACACCGGCGATCGTCCGCCAGACGCCGTACGCGACCAGGGAGACCAAGCCGACCAGGACCGCCAGGACGAGCCAGTAGATGATGGCGGGGAGCCCAGGGGCGCGGAGCGCGCCGGCCGGATCACCTGGACTCACGAGCACCCGGAAGCCGGCCTCCAAGCCGCCGGACGGTTGGGTGCCACCCGCCAGCCAGGCCGCCACCGTGCCGGCCAGTCGTAGTAGTCCGGCCAACACGCCCACCGCGGCGATCAGGACGAGCCCGAGGTTGACCAGTTCGTCGTCGACCGACCGGCCGGCAGAGTTCACGCTGCACCGCCATGCACGGCGATCGTCCCCGAGGTCTGTCCGAAGAGCACAACGACGCCAGGACGCTCGGCCAACAGGGCAGGAGGTAACCGAAGGCGGGCGGTCCCATCATTGCTGGCCACTTGGTGGGCCACCACCACGGCGATGGCGACTTGCTCGTTGGGGACGAAACCGTCGCCCGCGATCTCGAACGGCGAGCAAGTCTCTAAGCGCCGCACCTCCGACTTCGAGTGCTCGGGCTCCACCTGCGTCGGGGTCACGATGTCGGTGAACAGCGACCCATTCAGCTCGTGCACTTCGACGCGCACAGGCGAGCCGAGCCGGGTCGTGATCTCGTCAATCAAACGTGTGAGGTCGGCCCGCTCGATGGGTCCGGATTCGTACTCCTCGCGATCAACAGTGACGGTGAGGTGGCCGCGGTCTTCGGCCACGACCTTGACGAGTGGCAGCAGCACCGGCACACGAAGGGGCGGCCGATCGTCTCGGCGGTACGGAGCCGAAGCATGAAAGAGACTCATAGCCCCACCGCCGCCGCAGTTCCGACGGACGGCTCGGACGTCCGGGTCATGTCGACCGTCTCGCGTCGAACGCTTGGCACGTCTCGCTGCAACCCTGGCGGGTCGCCGCCACTGACCTGTTGAGTGTCGAGGTTGTCGAGCACGGTGACAGCGGTCGACCTCACGCGTTCGGCGGTCGCCTGGACAACCTCAACCGGGGACTTGCCGGGCACGCTGCTGGCCCACGACGAGACGTAGGGCACCGTGTACGAGGTTGTTTCGAGACCGTGGGCGGCCCCGATCATCAGCGCCACGGACTCCGCCTCGACCTCAGCGATCCCGCGGTGCGTTGTGGCATCGGGGTTGTCGGGTCCGTGCAGCATGACGTGGCCCAACTCGTGCGCAAGCGTCTTCGCCTGAGCCGCAGCGTCCATGTCCGAGCGCACCGATACCTCGTGGGTGAGGTAGTCGGTCAGGCCGTTTGCTCCACTGATCACGGCGGCGTTGGGCACCAGCTTGCTCCTGAAACCGCGGACTTCGACCTGCGCGGCCAGCCCGTCCCACAAGCCGTCCGGCGCTTGGCCTTGGAGCAGCGCGGGCATTGGACGCTCGGGGATCGGGTCGCCGTCGGTCTGCGAGATGTCCCAGACGTGGGCCGCGCGAAGCCCGACCAGTCGTGACCGAGCGACCTCACCCCACTTTGGCTTCTCGCCACGGGCGAGCCGCCGCCATGACTCCGAGTTCTCCGGCGTTGACGAAGCGAACCGCGCAGTGACCGGGGCCAGGATCGCGTAGCCCGACTGGCCCTTCATCACGTGGCGGTTCAGAGAGAGCCACTGCTTGAAACCGGCGACGTACGTCGGCAACGGCTCCGGCACCCGACCCTCCTCGTAGGCCGCGTAGTGCTGGACGTAGATCAGCATCGTGTTGTTGAACGACCGCGACCGGAACCGGGCTGCGAACTCCAGGGCCTTGCGCCAGTCATCGCCAGTCACCAATGCGCCGACTGACTGGGTGAGCTGTTCGTGGATCGCGTCGAGTTTCGCGTCTCGTGCCGCCCGGTCGTGGTTGTTGGGTGTCATCGCTGCGTCCCTCCTGCCGGCGTGGCTTCGGAGGGAAGGTGCGCGGTCGCTGCCGAGCCATTCATCCGACCAGCCGTGTCGAACAGCTCCAGTTCGGCGGGGTGCAACTGGTGTTGTACAACGAACGAGCGCTGCTTGATCCGCCACAGCCCCTGCCCAGTGCCCAACGTCGGGAGCAGCGCCTGCTCGGTCCCCGTCAGGCCCAGAGCCGCTGCGGTCGACCCGAGCTGGTCGGACTCTTGCCGGTAGATGACGCGGGTCTCGGCATTGGCGAGCAAGCTCGATGCCAGCGCACGCATGGCGGAGCCCTGGTCGCCGACGTTGTCGAGGTCGGAAAGCTTGTGGAAGATCAGCATGTTCGCGATGCCGTAGTGCCGCGCGAGACGCCAGTGTGCATCCATGCGGCGCAGCAGCGCTGGATGCGACATCAGCCGCCAGGCCTCGTCGTAGATCACCCACCGCTGACCACCATCCGGGTCGAGGAGCGCTGACTCCATCCACGCCGATGCACAGGTCATCAGCACCGAGATCAAGGTGGCGTTCTCGGTCACCCGCGACAGGTCGAGCGAGACCATCGGCAGCGTGGGGTCGAACCGCACGGTGCTCGGCCCATCGAACAGTCCCGCGAGGTCACCCGCGACGAGTCGTCGGAGGGCGTGCCCGGCCAGTCGACCGTCCTCGGTCAGACGGTTGTCGGGGTCGTCGGCCTTGTCCGGGGCAAGCATCCGATCGACCACCATCGGAAGCACCGGAACCTCCGATGACCGCACCGTGTCCACGAGCGCCACGTCGATCGCAGTGTGCTCCAACGGCGTCAAACGACGATCGAGGACTGTCTCGGCGAGCGCACCGACCAGTTCACGCCGACGCGCCGTGACCTGCGCGGCCCACTGGGCATCGTCCACGCCGCCAGGGCGGTGACCCTCGTCGAGTGGGTTGAGCCGGTTGGGCATCCCATGACCGAGCGCGATCGCCTTCCCGCCCACGGCTTCAGCGACTGCGGTGTGTTCGCCCTTCGGGTCGCCGGGGACGTACACGCGTCGCCCGAACGGGATCGATCGGGTGTAGAGGCTCTTCGCCAACCCCGACTTGCCCGCGCCAACGATGCCTGCGAGCACAAGATTTGGCGCGGTGATGAGGCCGCGGGAGTAGAGCACCCACGGGTCGTAGACGAACGAGCTGCCCGAGTAGAGATCCTGGCCCACGAACACGCCGTCGCTCCCGAGCCCACCCTCGGCGAGGAACGGGTAGGCGCCAGCCAGCGTGGAGGACGTGTCCTGATGACGCGGCAGTCGAAGACGCCCTGGCGTTCGCAGCGCTGCGGGGCCGGATTCGCCCGCGCGAGGCAGTACGACGGTTGCGCGACGCTCGGCCGCCAACTCAGCAGCCTTCGCTTTGGCCTTGGCCCTGTGTGTCTCGCGGTCCTCGGCGAGCAGTGCCTTCGCGGCCCGACGGCGGACGCGTCGGTCGCGGCGTCGTTCTCGGCGGGGCGATACGAGGACGGCGCTATGGAGTCGGCCTTCGTTCCACCCGGTCACAGCCCGAGCCCACGGTCGGCCGACGGGCGAGCCGCATTGGCGAGGGCCGGAAAGTCACGGTGCTCGTTGGCGATCGTGGCCTCGACCTCATGCGCGCGATCAAGGGAGGCAGCGACCTGGTGCAGGATCTCGCCGGCACGATGCAGTTCCCACGAGACCTGGTGCGCTGCCGCGCGGCTAGTCCTCACGTCACCGGCTTCCCATGCCCGCTTGTGGGCCGGGCCGTCGTGGAACGCCGCGAGCTGGTGAAGCGACTGCTCCAACGAGGCTGCCGCTGCGGACAACGACCCGAGCACCGAGTAGATCTGCCTCGGGTCATCCACGGATCGAGTGGCGTGCGCGAGACCACGCAACGCCTCCTGCGCTTCGACCGCATCCGCGGCCGGGTCGTTGAAACTGGGCATCTCGTCCTCCTAGGCACGGCGTGTCGCTAAGGAGGTGCACCTGGAGAGCCACGCGGTATCAGTCCGCCGAACGTTGAGGCTGATTCAGCCGAGCAGCTCTTCCCAGCAATCCCGGTCTCTGAGGTCTGGGTCGAGCCCGTCATACTCCCCGGCGAACCACTCCGGAAAGTCTGGGCCGGCCTTCTCGACCGAGATTGCGTTTGTGAGTTGCTCGACCGCCTCGATCGCCTCAGCCACTCTGCCCTTGTCGCGGTTCGGGGCGTAGAGGTTGTCGTCCTCCTCTACGAGCAGGCGGCGCTCAATAGCGTCGTCGAACTCGTCGGTGGCATAGGGGTCTTCAAAGCGGTTGGGATAGGGCACGCTCGACCCCCGAAGTGACTGATAGATCGCCTCGCGCACAGGCGGGGGTAGTTGGCTAATGGTGCTCTTGGCGTGAGTGACGGCCGCATGGAACTGGTCGAGTGGGGAGCCGCCAACTCGGATTCGACGTGCCTCAGTGGCGTCCTTCGCCTTCTCAAGTTCGTCGAACTTGCGCTTCCACTCGTCGACCTCGTTCGCGGTGTATGCCAGCGCGGCACGGACCTCATCGAGCTCTCTGACCATCTCCTGATGCTCGTCGGCCGTGGGTACGTCCGGCCGCTGCAGTGACTTCTCCACGGTCCTTACCGCGGAGAGCCACTTCTGCTTGCCGACCCCCCACTGCGTCTTGGAAGCCAACGGACCGAGCGCGGCTTCCACGCGATCGGACAGCTCGTCCAGCGCCGAGCCATCGTCGATCTGCTGCGCCAAAGCGGAGGGAATCACACCCTGAAGTTCTGAACGTTCCATGGTTGGCGCTAGCAACGGGAAGAACAAATCGGGGTCGGTCCGGCCCCATGCGGCCCCGAGTTCCGCGATGCAAACTGGTCGCGTTTGGTACATGGGCGTGATGATCGCGACGACGAGGGTCGCTTCGCTCACTTCGGTCCGGACGTGATGTATCAGCTCGGCCCCCGAAGGGATTCCCGTGTCACGTTCACTTGAGTAAAAGATGTTGTCTCCGTTCATCCCGAGACCAATCCTGAGGATGTTGTCGACAAAGGCGTCAACGAACTCCTTGTCTGCGGACGCATGACTGACGAAGACCTTGGCCATGCTGCAAACCCTAGGGTGCGCCACATTGCTTGGGCACTCCCCGGCTCAGAGTGGGCGACAGAGGGGGAGCGCCGCTGCGGAGAACGACTGCGCTTGCTGACCCCACAGGCGCCGGGTCTCGCACGAGGCTTGGATCGCAGCCTGCTCGATATCGGCGACGGCCCGCTCTAGTTCGTCGGGGTCCTGCGCACTGACGGCGATCAAGCCAGTTGTGCGGAGGATTCCGTGTCCGGCTGTGAGGTCCGCTTCCTGCTGGAGGACGTCATTGAACTCGGCGCTCTGCTGGGCGTCCTCGATTTGGCCGATGCGTTGGCGCTGAGCGGCGTCGGAGATGTACTCGGTCTTCTTCTTCCGGATGTCTCGGGCTGCCTGGTCGGTACGCATCGGTGTGTAGAACAGCGTGAAGGTTCGCCGTACTCCCGAGGAGAGCAGGACCGGGGCGAGGAAGCCGGGGAACACGAGCGAACGCGGCCACTCGCTGATCCAGAGCACGCAATGGTGTGCGGAGTCGCTGCGCATGCTGCTCCAGTTCTCGGTGACCGCAACGGGACCGGCGGTGGCAAGGTCGCGACCGAGATCGCCGTGTCGCTCCAAGGCGCCGGCGACCAACGGGTCGTAGGCCGACCGCAGAATCACCGCCAAGTCACCGGGCTCCAGCCACCCCGACGGTGCAAGGTCCGCGGCTCGGAGCGCGGCGGTCAGGGTCGACATCTCCTGACGGAGCACCGCTGCCGCTCCACGGTTACCGCCGCCGGCGGCGCGGATCGCGCGTGCTGCGCTCTTCATGTTCAGGGACACCGAGACGGTGCTCGCGTGGCGTTCACCGGCCGGGCCAGCGCGGTCGATCAGCTCGCCGTACGTCGTCGAGGTCCACGACCCGTTCTGGTCGCCGTGCTGTGACCACCACTCCGCGAGTCCCTTCCCGGAATCGGGCAGAGTCCGCTCCATCACCTGCAGCGAAGCGATCCGGCCCGAGCGGCAGGCGGTGGCGAGCACTCGGGCCCAGCTCGTGACCCGGCGTTGCTGTTCGATGGGGTCGAGCAGGACGAACGCCGGATGCGTCACGGCAACGATGGCGGTCACTGTGGCTTGGTGTGGGTCGTGGACCATGACCGCGCCACTCTCGGGGTCGAGCCATTGCCGCAGGCGCGCTGCGTCGCCTGGAAGCGCGAGGGTCCCCGCGGGACGTGGCTTCACGATCCGACGGCGAAACAACAGTTGACCTCCGGTCGAGCGCCACATCCAGCGCGCAACGATCGGCAGCCACTCGACCAGCTTCCGCCCGCCAACTCCTGCCCACGTCAGTGCCGCGCATAGAAGGAGGACGGGTACGGCGAACGCGAGCATCGTGCCTCCGCCGAGGTAGAGCGCGAAGACAAGCGTGAAGGCTCCGATGCTCACTGCGACCAGCTGAGATCCCGACAAACCGAGCAGCACACCGCGGCGGGTGAGCCTGGAGAACTTCACGGGCGACAACTCGTAGTCGTGGACGTTGGAGGCTTGGTTGCTCATTGAGGTCAGCCCTTCCTGGAGCCAGTTGCTGACGAGGCGGGGACCGAGTCAGCGACGTGTGGCGGCATCGGAGCCTCAGGCGACGGCGGGGTCTGGTCAGCAGCATCGGACTGTTGGGACGCAGCCGCGCCGACGTATCCGCCAAGCCGCGGTCCCGCGGTCGCTGCCTCCTTGGCGACAACGAGTCCGGCGGCTACTGCTCCACCGGCCGCTACTGCTCCACCACTCGAGGCAGCGCCTGCCGGGCCGCCGCTCGACGTTGCGCCGGCCGCGCCACCACCGCCACCGGACGCCGCAGCAGGCGTGGGAGTACCTCCACCAGACCCTGACCCGCCACTCGATCCTCCGTCGAGCACCTTGCTCGGCTCGGCGCCGGGGTGACGCCCGAGCGGGACGGCCATCGGGCGGTTAAGGGCCGACTTGGCCTCCTGCTCGGTCGACATGGCGTGGTACATGTCGAAGCCCATGAAGCTGATCGCCTTGTAGGCCATGTAGGGCGCGAACCCGGCGATGAGCATCAGGACGACACCCGCGATCGGTTCGCTGACCGACTGCAGGTCGGCGTCGATCGGTGCCGACACCTGCGCAGTGGCGAGCAGGAAGATCACCACGACCACAACCTTCGACAGGATCAGTGCGATCACGAAGCCCGCCCACTTGCTGACCCACCCACGGGTGTGATCCCACGACGATCCGGCCAAGGCGATGGGAGCAAAGACGATCGCGATCAGAAGTAGCGCCTTGCGGACCAGGAGGCTGATCCACACGAGGACTGCGGCGCCGATCGCGAGACCGGCGATGAAGATTGTGATGATGGCCCCCGCCCCCGGGGCTGCGATGTTCAGGCCTGCGAGTCCTGTGGCGAGAAGGGCGATGCGGTCGCCCATCTGGTCCATGTTGGTGCCCGCGGCGTTGACGATCCCGATGCAGAGTTGGTCGGTCACCTCCAGAGCGGTGGCAACGAGTGTGAGTGCCACGAACGAGCCGAGGATCGATTTCGCGAGCCCGAGCGCGGCGCGGGACAGGGCTGCAGGTTCCCTTCGGACCATGCCGCCGATGACTTGGAGCATGAAGAAGCCGAGCATCACGAAGACCGCGACTCCGAAGAGGATGCTGTAGACGCGCGTGTATTCGCTTCCGGTGACGTCGACCAGGGTCGTGGTGTTGAAGACCGACCAGACTGACTCGAACATCCACTTGGCGGCGCCGCCCATCGCGTTGGCGAGCCAGTCGAATGGTGCGGTGACGAGGCTGGCGGCTGCATCGCCGGCTGTGTCACAGACGCTGGAGATCACGGGAACGTCGCACACGCCCATCGGTCGTGTCCTTTCGTGTGTGGTCGCTGGTTAGACGGACTGGCCGACGTTCCAGAAGAAGTTGATGAGCGCGACGGAGGCGCCGGTGACGATCGCGGCGCCGAGTGCCACGAGGACGCCGAGCTTTCCGCGGCCGGCGAGGTGTGGGTTCGACGAGTTGGAGCCGAGCGCCCAGACGACCGCCGAAATGACCAGGGCAAGCACCGCGAGGATGAGTCCGACGGTCATGGAGGCTCCGACGATGGCGCGAAGCTGCGAGATTCCGGGCAACCCGTCCGAGTTGGGGCTGATATCGATGTCGTATCGCAGAAGCGCTACGTATCGGATCGGAAGGATGATGCTGGACATGGATAACTCCTGTTGTGGTGGGTGAAGGACTCGTGACGCAGGTGTGCGGGCCGGGCCACGCGCTACAGCGAGGCGCCAACTCCGAGGAGCCAGTTGGCCCAGGCGAGGGCAGCGCCGGTGAAGAGCGCTCCACCGACCGCGACGAAGAGCCCTGCCTTGGCCTTGCCGGCGGCACCCCAGCTTCCGTTGGCCGACGCGATGGCCCAGGTGGTGCCGCAGACGATGAGCATGAGGACGGCGGTGATGACGCCGAACGTGAGCAGGGCGCCGACGATGCGCTGAAGTTCGCTGGAGCCGCCGACGGCGCCGAAGTCGGGGCCGACGAGGGGCAGGATGACGCTGGAAATGTTCATGCCAGGCAGGTGTGTCAGTGCGTCCGCGGAGGCTCAGGCCGCGCAGCCGCCCGAGTAAGCGGACATTCATTCGAGGGTGGTCGCGCCGTGGCTGTCGAGCCACGGGACAGGATCGATCGGGGGCGAGTAGGCAGCGCCGGGACGGATCTCGAAGTGCAGGTGGGGGCCGGTGGCCTTGCCGTCCTGGCCGACGTCGGCGATGTGTTGCCCGGCGGTCACCAACTGATTCGCATGAACGTGGATCCCGTTACCGAACATGTGGGCATAGCCCGAGACGACCGTCTGCCCAGCGATGCTGTGTTGGATCAGGATGAGGTGGCCGTAGCCAGATGACACCGCTCCCGCGAACACCACGCGACCGTCAGCGGCAGCCAGGATCGGAGTTCCGAGCGGTGTAGCGAAGTCGGTGCCGGTGTGCAGCGTGCGTACGCCGGTCACGGGGTCGACCCGCATCCCGAACGGGCTGGTCTGGACCCAGGTCCCAGCCGGCAGCGGGGACACGACCCGGCTCGTCTCCGGGACAGTTGGAGGGGAGTCGTCGGAGGCGGATCGCGTTGTCAGGGCGCCGATGATCGTCTCAGCGACTGGTTGGTATCTCGCGTACCGGTCAGGGAACGCTGACACCTCGACCGCCTGAGCCGCGGCGCCCTTGGGGAGTTGTTGCCACCCGTCGATGTCCAGCAGCCCCCGGGGCGTGCCGTGGTTCGGGCCGGTCGGTCCGCCGAAGAACGCCCGCGCCTGGTAGTCGGGATCCATCAGTTGCTCGACCGTTCCCCAGCCGGTACTCGGCCGCATCTGGAAGAGCCCGAGCGAGTCGTGGTCGCCACCGCTGCCGTCATTCGGGTAGCCCGCCGACTGCGGATAGGCGCTCGTGTTGGAAAGCATCCGCAGGCTCGACTCGGTGAGTGCGGCCATGAGGGCGACGATGACGCCGTCGCGGCCGACACCGGTTGTCCGGCCCCCGACCCCAATGATCGTCGCTGCTCGCGTGAGTTGGACCTTGGTCAAGGTGATGGTCACCCCGTCGCTGGTCGTCGCGTCGAGATGGTCGGGGACGTTTCCGACGGTGAGCCCAGTGCTGGGCAGGCAGGATGCCTGGGCGGCCGGGTTCAGGAGCATTGCCATGCCGAGCATGCACGAGGCCGGCCCGAAGAACAGACCGAGCACTACGAGGCCGATGACTGCCTTGCGCATGGCTGCTGCTCAGCCGAGCGGCTTGTCGAGCATCGAGAGCCGCAGCAGATGGCACATCGGGTACGACGGCTCGCAGACCACGAACACCGTGAAGGCGACCTCGTGCGCGCTGGTGACCGGGGCACCTTCCCAGATGCCGCTGCGATGACGGACGCCCTTGATCGTGTACGCCGTCGTGCCGGGCGCGAGACCAGTCGGCCCGGCTTCCGCGACCGCCTGCGGCCACAGGCTCGGGACCTCGACGGACATGATCTCAATCCACTGACGCGTCGAGTACGGCCGCAGTTCAGCCCACGCGCCCAACGTCGGCAAGTAGTTCGCGACGTCAGAGACAAGCCCGGGCGACTCCTCGCCGGTTGGATCGGCCACGACGACGAGCCGTCCGGTGTAGTCCGCGAGCGTCGGACCGCCCATCGTGTCCCAGTCGAAGAGTGTATGCGCGACCAGGCGAGCGAAGTGCTCGGGCTGGTTGGTCGGCTCCAGAGCCGGGAGATCCCTGACCGCAGCGGCCGTGGGGATCGATGGCTGGACTGGGCTCGCGGACTGAGGCCGTGGCTGGCCAGCGGGAGAGACCGTTGCGCGTTGCGTCAGGACGGCGTACACAGCGACACCGGTGAGCAGAAGGACGATCGCAACAACCGCGGCGATCAAACGGCGGCGCCGCAGTTCGTCAGCCGACTTTGCGTAGAGCATCGCGGAAACCTCCAGGTCTGCGGTCAGGGACAGCAGTGAGGTGGGATGCCAACGCCGACGGCTCAGGCGGAAGTCAGTTGGGGTTTGGCTGCGCGCGCATCACGGGCGGCAGCGGCGAAGGCCTGGGTCTCGGCATGCACCCGCACAAACATCGCCCAGTCGGCGTCGGAGAGTTGCTGCCCGACCTCGGTCGGGTCGTAGTGCTGCGACCAGCCGTCGAGGTCACCCCACGTGAGGACGAATGCGCGGAGGGTGCGTCGGTTGGCCGTGTCCCGTCTCCGCATTCGATCCCGTGCGTCACTCCGGGCTCGTTCTTGCCTGACTCTGGCCAAGGCCGCTTCCGACGTCAGTTCAATCTCGTTGGGCGCCGGGTCGTCGGGTTGAGGCGCGGCTGCTGCGAGCGCCAAGGCAGCCTTCACCTTCATGTAGGAGCCGTACACCTTGGCTCCGGTCTTGATCGCGTCAAGCTCGTCGCGGGCCAGCAGACGTACGGCGGCCGGAGTGTTCGGATCTTCGGCTACTCGTACGATGGCGTTGACTTGCTCGTGGCGGTGGTACGAAGCGCTGCCGGTGATGAGCTTCGAGGCCTGGTCACGGGTCTTGCCTGAGCTCTCGTGCGGTGGTGGCGAATCGCCACCACCGTTTACCTCCGGTGAACATTCCGTGCCACCGAAGCGCGTGGCCGCCTGTCGACGAGCGCCGTCCTCGCCGAGAAGCTTGCTGATCTCGTCGTACAGCCTGGCCAACTCGAGCTCGTTGAGGTCCTTGCGCTGCTCGTTCTCGTCGCGCTCGGCGAGCAAGCGGGACAGCTCGTCGGAGATGCCGGACCGGACCCATACCTTCAAGGTGCGCCAGCCCAGCCTGCTGACGGCTTCGAGTCGTCGTCGACCGCAAACCAAGAGTCCGTCGGGCGTGATCGTGACTGGTTGGAGAAGTCCGACGCGCTGGATTGATCGCATCAGCGCGTCGATGTTCCCGAGTTCGGTGCGATGCCTGGTGCCGATCATGATCGACTCCACGCTTCGCTGGAGTTCGATGTGCCCGCTGGTCTCAGACAAGGGAGTGACCCAAACGCAGAGTACGGGCGGCCCGGCGAATCGGGCTCGTGACTGAAGGGAGCCCCAGCACGTCATCGACATCGACCCCGATGAGCAGGAGGAGCAGGAGTCCGCGGCCGGAGCACGTCTCGGTGCGGTCGCGACTCTGGTTGCCGAGCACGGCTCGGAGCATGAGGAGCCATGCCCATTGGTCAAGGTCGAGGAGCGCCTGGGCGTGACGGTCGCGCCGCAGGTACTCGAATGCGGTACGACGAGTTCCGCTGTGCATTAGCCGGTTTCCGATGTACTCCACGCCGGCTCTCGCCACCTCCGGCGGCCACCCGAGCTCGATGAACACTTCGACAGTGCGGTCGAGGGCGACGAATGCGTTGGTCGACTCCTCGCGTTCCGCTGGTGGATCGTCCTGTCCGTCGATGTGGGCGGTCTGGGGCTCGACCCGAAACGCAGGGTGGTGCTCGTAGACCGGAGTGTCGCGGTCGCTGAATCGTTCGGGGTCGTGGAACCTGGCGCTCTCCGCTCGCCGAGCGCGGCCCGTTGAGCAGAGCAAACCGTTGGCCCGGGCTTCGTAGGTCAAGGTCAACTGCACCGCGCGGGTAACGACTGCCCACGGGTCGAGGGCGTTGCGGGCCGCTCGGGTGCGCATGACCTCGAAGGCTGCGACAGCGGCGTCCGCCGGTTCCAGCCCGTTCTTGCGGGCGAGGGCGCCGTACTTGCTCATTGTGAAGTCCATCAGCGCCGCGGCGTCCGGGTCATCGCGCCAGTCGTGTTCGCCTGAGTGGAGTTGTCGGAGTAGGTCGCGGAGGCCTTCGGAGGTGGCGAAGGCGGGGATCGTGGTCATAGTTGGAGTCCTACTGTGGGGGTGGTCGGCTCGGGGCGAGCGATGGCAGAACGGGTGATCCGCAGACGTGCACGGGCGGTCGCTTTGACCGGGGCACGGCGGGAGCGCCGTACCAGCTCGGACTGGAGGTCGATCCCGCGGCCGACCATCGGAGCACCGATCAGGGTCGGCAGATCGCTGGGACGCACCCAGGCAACGGTCGGTCGGGTGCGGTCGGTGTCGGTGGGGGTCGCCGCAGTGGCAATCGACGGGTCGCTGTGAACGGCGAGCGCCGAGACTTCCTGTTGGCTTTGCTGTTGGGTCGGCGGCTCGTCGGCAAGGGTTCTGTCCTCACGCCGCTCGTAGAGGTCGGTGGTGTTCACAGGCACACCACCTCAGCCGCCGCAGTAGGGCGCGTGATTGATGCCGCCCCGAGTCGGGTCGCGATCCGGAATGCGGATCGGATGGTTGTCAGGGCCTCGCGGTCACACAGTCCAGCCGAGTGGGCCGCGTCGCCGAGAACGGACGCGGTGGCGTCGTAGGTGTGCCCCTCCTCGACCATGCGGCACGCCGCCCAAAACAAGCCCTGGTTCCGAGCCCCTTCAGGGCGCGAGGCCACCCACGCTGCGAGCTTGTCGGGGCGAGCACCGAGAGCCGGCATGCGGCTGGGCGCGCGAGCGGGACGGGGCGGCTCCAAAAACGCCCGCAGCGCCACAGCGTTGACGGGTCGCGGGTGATGTTGAGCGACTGCAATGACCGCGTACCCGCGGACCTGGCCATCGGCGGCTGCGACTCTGGACGGCGGCACGATGATGTAGCCGCCATCGCCCCGGAAGTCGACATGCTTGCTCGGAACCTGCCACGAGCGCTGTTCAGCGAGGTTGGTGTGGAGAAAGTAGGCATGGAGACCGCCGGACGGAGTTCGTACGAGCCATGCCCAGCCGTCAGCGAGCCCAGAAGATCGTGCCTGCTCGAAAGCGATGAAGCCGCTGCCGCCCTGATGGATGTCGACATCGACGACGTCGACTCCCGATGGGGCCCCAGTCGGCATGCCGATGTTGGCGTCCGGCCAGCGGTTCCACCAGGCGCTCACGGTTGCGAGGTCGGTCGTCGCGTCGTGAAACCCGCGCGTGGTCAACGGCTGTTTGCCGCCAGGAACGCAGGGGAAGACCGGGATGCTGTGTCGGGCCAGCAGGGCAGAGGCCGTGGAGAGGTCGGGAGACTCAGACAGGTCAAGCAGCAGTCGCGGATTCCACCGCGAGCTCTCGGGCTGCTGAGGTGCTGTGTGGTTCATGACCACGACTTTCCTCAGCATGCGCACCAAAACGCGCCCGGGGTAACGCCGCCCGGGGTACCCCGGGCGCACCGCTCCGAGCGGCGTATGTGCAGGTCAGCGCCCGCCCGGGGAAAGGTTGAGAAAGTATTGCGCGAGGGGTTGTAGACAGCCGGGTTGTCGAGATGCAGCGAACTTTCCTAACAGGCGCGGCGTGCTTTCACGACCCGCTCGGTAGACATTGCGCAGAGCGACGTTCCTGCAAGATCTATTGCCCGGTAGACATTCACCGGCTGCGCCGATAATGCCGAACTGGAAGGCCGTGAGGTCGAGCGTGCGGAGAACGTAGGGGGCGAGCACGACCCCGACGATTGCGTGTCCGACAAACCAGGCATGAGTCGAGAGGGCGAGCGCTGACAAGCCGGAGCCGCGGTAGACCCATCGGACGCCGTCGAACACCTCGCGCAGTAGACCTTTCGCCGTGACTCCGGTGTGCGGTGCCGGTTCGTTGAGGTCGATTCGGCGCAACGTGAGCGCCGAGTAGAGGTAGGTCGACGAGTCCACGAGGACGGCCAGCGGGGCCCCGACCGCGCTGACCAGGAGTCCGCCGAGCGCGGGGCCTGCCGTCGCGGACACCGCGTCGGCGCCGTCGATGCGCGCGTGGGCCGGTTGGAGGTGCTGCGGCTCGACCAGCCGGGGCAGCAACGACATCGCCGCCGCGACGTTGATCACGGACGCGGTGCCGTAGCCGAACACGACCAGCAGCAGCGTCGGCAACGACAGTAGATCGAGCCACCACAGCAGCGGGATGGTCAGCAGCAGTGCGGCCTGAAGCAGGTCGGTGCTCACCATGAGCGGGAGCCGCCGACGCCCGTCGACGATAGCGCCGACGACGAGCGCGAAGGCGAGGTACGGCAGCCATCGCGCAGCGTTGAGCCAACCAACGTCCGTCGCCGAGCCGTGAAGGGTGAGGACCACCAGCGTCTGCAGGGCGAACAGGGTGACGTAGGTGCCGAGCCCCGACACGGCATCGGCTCGCCAATATCGCAGGAACGATCCTGAGGGGAAGCGCTCGCTGCTCGTCACGCTCGCAACTCTCGCATTGGCGTGCTGCGACGCTCCGTTGGGAGGCGCGGCGGCCGCTCGCTCGCGTCACGCGCAGGTAGATGGTCTCCGGAACATCCAGCCGCAGCCTCTGCACCCTCGTGGGTCGCTCGATCCCCCACCGAGGATCGCTATCTGGGATGGTCAAGGCTCGCCTCCGACGCCCAGATCGGACCTTCAGATGGTGCCGTGAGAGGCTCCGCAATCGGGACGCCTGGACGAACCAGGAGAAGCGACCGGATCTGCTTGAGGACGTTCAGAACCTGGCGGCTTCGCGGTGCTGCACGAATCCGTTTGCTGAGTCGGTAGTCCTGCTGCTTGGTTGGTCACATGAACTTCGATGGCATGTGGGCTGAGCCCGGCAGCGACCCGCGAGAGGCGCTCGAGCCCGGAAGGGGCGAGAAGGCCGTGCTTGCGGAGTACCTCGACCGCTACCGGATGACCTTCGAGCTCAAGTGCGAGGGGCTCAGCGCCGAGCAGCTCGCCACTCGCTCAGTCCCGCCGTCGACGATGTCGCTGCTGGGCCTCATCCGCCACCTCGCTCGGGTCGAGCACTCCTGGACGCGCCGAGTCTTCGAGGGACAGATCGAGTTGCCGCGGCTCTACCGCACCGAGGAGGACCCGGACCTGGACTTCAACCAAGCCGTGGCCGACGACGAGGTCGTCGCCGAAGCATGGGACACCTGGCACGATGAGGTCGCACATGCCCGGGCTGTCTACGCCGACCTGGACCTCGACGCGCCGGTCGACGTCCACGGTCAGGAGGCCGAGGCGCGCGACATCGTCGTCCACCTTGTTGAGGAGTATGCCCGCCACGTCGGCCACGCCGATCTGCTGCGTGAATGCATCGACGGGCGCACGGGCCAGTAGGCAGTGAGTGGACCGATCCCGGAACCAGGCCACGCGCGTGATCGGCCGTCCTCTCCTGGCTCGGACAGCGCGCATTCATGTCCGGTGAAGGATCCGCTTGTGCGACTTTGATGACGTTGTTGGTGACCGGGCAGACGGTTCCCCATACGCGACGATCTAGTTTAGTGATTCGATGTCGAGAAGCTCTGACCGGCTCCGCTCACCAGGTGAAGGGCCACGACAGGCGCGGCCACGACACCAGGAGACCACGATGCCGAAGTACCTGCTCCTCAAGCACTACCGCGGCGGCCCGGAGCCGCACCGCCCCGTGCCCCCGATGGACCAGTGGGCTCCCGAGGACGTGGAGGCGCACATGGCCTTCCTCAACCACGTCAGCGAGCTGCTCGAGGAGCACGGCGAGTACGTCGACGCGCAGGCGCTCACGCCGGCGCGCACCTGGGTGCGCTACGGCGGGCCGGAGGCCGCGCCAGTCACCACTGACGGCCCGCTGCCCGAGACCAGCGATCTCGTGGCGGGCTGGTACATGATCGACGTCGAGTCGCACGAGCGCGCGGTCGAGGTCGCGGCCTACGTCTCTTCCGAGCCCGGCCCGGGCGGGGAGCCGCTGTACGAGTGGATCGACGTCCGGGAGGTCATGTCCGAGGCGCCTTCGGACGGCTGACCCGGCGTGATCGACGAGCCGACGCGACGGCTGGATGAGGGCCCGCTGCGCGCCCTCGTCCCTCGGGTGCTCGCAGGCCTGGTCCGGCGGGGCGAGGACCTCGATACCGCCGAGGACGCGCTGCAGGAGGCGCTGCTGGAGGCCCTGCGGGTGTGGCCCGAGCACCCGCCGGGCGACCCGCGCGCGTGGCTGACGACGGTCGCGACCCGGCGGCTCATCGACGCCCGCCGCAGCGAGGCCGCCCGTCACCGCCGCCAGGAGCAGACGTACACCGAGCCGCGGTCCGCCGCCACCGAGGAGGGCGACGACACGCTCTTCCTGCTCTTCTGCTGCTGCCACCCTGACCTCGCGCCCGCCTCCCAGGTGGCGCTGACCCTGCGCGCCGTCGGCGGCCTCACCACCCGGGAGATCGCCGACGCCTTCTACGTGCCGGAGGCGACGATGGCGCAGCGGATCAGCCGGGCCAAGCGGACCCTGCAGGGGCGCCGCCTGGACCAGCCCGGCGACCTCGCCGTCGTGCTGCGCGTGCTCTACCTCGTCTACACGGCCGGCCACGCGGGCCGGGTGGACCTGGCCGGCGAGGCGATCCGGCTGGCCCGCCAACTCACCCTCGCCACCGAGGAACCGGAGGCGCGCGGGCTGCTCGCGCTGATGCTCCTCAACCACGCCCGCCTCCCGGCCCGACTCGACTCACAGGGTCGCATCGTCACGCTCGACCGGCAGGACCGCGGCCGGTGGGACACCCGCGAGGTCGCCGAGGGCGTGCGCGTCCTGCAGTCGGCGCTGGCCGTTCAGACGGAGGAAGGGCGCCCCGGCCGCTACCAGGTCGAGGCCGCGATCGCCGCCCTGCACGACGACGCGGCAAGCGCCGAGGAGACCGACTGGCCGCAGATCCTCGCCTGGTACGACGACCTGGTCGCCCTCACCGACGACCCAGTGCGCCAGGACCCCGCCGCGATGCTGGGCCGCGCGGTCGCGGTCGGCCACGTCCTCGGTGCCGCCGCCGGGCTGCGCGAGACCGACCGGCTGCGCGAGGTGCTCGGCGATCGGCACCGGTGGCATGCGGTCCGCGGCCACCTGCACGAGCTCGGCGGCGATCTCCCTGCCGCCGCCACGGCGTACGCGGATGCCGCCCGTCGGGCCACCGACGTCGCCGAGCGCGACCACCTGGTCCGTCAGGCCGCCCGCGCGCGGGCCGCCGAGCATGTCGAGAAGCCTTGACCGGCTCCGCTCACCAGACGAGGGCCGCGAAAGGCGCGGCCGCGACATCAGGAGATCACCATGACGACCAAGCATGACCAGCCACAGGCCGCACCCGCAGTCGTCGACCGAGCACGGTTTGACGCAGCGCTTGCTGAGCAGGTCGCGGTGGAGAAAGAGGTCACCCGGCACAACGACCGGGTCTCAGCGAGTCGCCGCCGTCTTCCCATGGTCGAGGTGAAGGATTACTCCTTCACTGGCCCGAACGGCCCCGTGAGGCTCACCGAGTTGTCCGGGGACAAATACCTGCTTGTGGTCCAGAACGTGATGTTTGGTCCTGATTGGGACGAGGGTTGCCCGAGTTGCACATGGGCGGTCGACAACCTGCCCGCCAACATGGAGCGGCTGGCCGAGGAGGGCATCGCGTTTGCGATTGTGTCGCAAGCGCCGATCGAGAAGCTTGAGGAGTGGCGCGCTAAGCGTGGTTGGGGACACCTCTGGGTGTCCTCGGTCGACACCTCCTACCACTACGACTGGGGATGGACGCAGAAGAACGAGCAGGGAGACGAAGGACAGCTGCCCGGTTACTCCTACTACCTGATCAAGGACGGCAAGCCCTACCTGACCTACATGACGACCGCTCGTGGCACCGAGGCGATCCTGCCGGTGGCGCACATCATGGACCGCACCGCCTATGGTCGCCAGCAGGACTGGGAGGACAGCCCCGAGGGCTGGCCGCAGGAGCCAACGTACGGGTGAAGACCTGGAATTTGGACACGTCCGAGTGTGCCGCTCACCGATCCCCTGCGGGACGCACTCAAGGGGCGTCTCGGCCCAGGCGACGAGGCCGAAAGTGCTCCGGTAGCGGTTCCGCTTCCGGTGTGGGCAGATCTGTCGGATTGCGGTGGTGGCCGTTCGTCGTGCTGTTGTACAACGATGACGAGGACTAAGGAGCTGTTATGAAGTTCATGATGTTCGTGTGCACGGACACCGAGCCCGACACCGCGCCGGATGGCGGCGAGACCACGCTCGAGGCGTGGTCGGCGAAGAACGACGCTGCGGGTGTGAGGCTCGCGGGCGATCGGCTGCGCCCGCCGGCGGATGCGACCGTTGTGCGCAAGCGCGGGGGGCACGGTGCTGGTGACCGACGGTCCCTTCGCCGAGACACGGGAGTGGATCGCCGGGGTCGACATCCTCGAGTGTGCTGACCTCGATGAGGCGATCGCTGTGGCCGCCGACCACGAGATGGCCCGGCGCGGGCGCATCGAGCTGCGGCCGTTCTGGCCGCTCGGCGAG
>JAABUS010001323.1_pt1 | contig 54904 bp, 54 predicted proteins | sample 5560161 | NCBI WGS metagenome assembly JAABUS01 (sample SAMN10711885, study PRJNA513376) | rock metagenome | isolation source: Antarctica rocks | place: Antarctica: Victoria Land, Trio Nunatak nord | collected 2016-01-04 | reverse complement strand
GCGCTCTTTCATCAATTCGGTAGTAAGCTTGCCAAGCGCCTTTGAGAAAGTCTTTTTGGTCGTAAACCATCACGAAATTTGCGGCCGATATCTCTCGTTGCGCGAATCAATGCGTCAGGAGGCTAATACAGTGAATAGGTACCTATGCAAGCAATGGTCGAATATAAGATCGAAGATAGACTGTTGCAATGATTGTCTTGATTGGAATTGCGTAGATGAGGGGCGAAAGTGGCTGTGCACGAGGAAAAAGACTTTCTCAATTTCGGAAAAGAGCTATGGGCAGCATGTACTAGAATGCTTTACAGAGATCATGCAGGTCTGCGGACTTCGCGTTGTGAGTGTTCCCACGGTACTTTGACCAGACGGTTAAACTATTCGATATCCCAACAAAGAAGAAGCTAGAATCAGCCTCTTAACATGACTAGACATTGACGACGAGATTTCGACCTTAGGCGACTTAACGACAAGCTGAATTATCTTCAATCAGCTTCACGACTATGTAAGTAGTATCGAAACTTCACTCATGCTTCATTCATCGCAAGATTATCAGAAGGTGCTGCCGCCAAGCTTCTTGTCGTGTAATTACGAGCTATATCACAATTTCTTGATATACCTGACTTTATTGATCAGTCTTACAAGCATTGCGTTATATGAGATCGTCCAAATAATCCTTAAATTAAATAGTTTCTAATGATGATGGCATGATTCAGGCGGCATGACACAGATAGCAACAAGAAGCTATGACTACCTACCTAGCACAGAAGCTCAAAAGGCGTTCATCAAGCTAAACGTACATTTCAAAAGGCTTTTGGTTTCAAAGCAGCTGGCTGGCACTCTCTAAGTCTCTCAGTGGTCTAAGTACGACACATGCGATCGAATCTCTGAGTCGATATTGCGAATCGCTGATAGATGTCATGTCAATTCAAAGTATCTGAATCGCATGATTCAACGTCATCAATTACTGTAGCGTTGAAATTACATTTCTAGTACTGCTCGCTTCTTGCTAGGAACAGCTTCGAACAAAACATCATGCTCTGTCACTGAAACACGTGCTTCCCAACCCTTGACAACGTCGGATCTCGCGGCACCTTACAGCTTCAGCCATTGCCTTTGATTTCGTCCAAGGGACGAAAACGTTCACACCATCGTCATATTAATTTGCACAGGAAAAGCGAAGACGTCAGAGGTCGACAGAAAATTCTCGTTCACGATTGGTGTGGAAATCTCAGAGATGGCACATAAGATGTTCTGAAGGATCAAAAGAGCTTGATTATCGGCCAGCCGTGCCATACCGTTCGCATATAGTAGGCCCGTGCGCCTTTGATGAGCTGCGTGATCATGAAGCCATGCCTCGTTTGCTATACATTGTGATAGCTACATGATATCGCCAATCATCGCCGGTCAATCTCGCAAGATTATGTGGCCTGGGGAATTAGAGTATTTAGCCTTGAGCCCGACATGCTGGTCTTCGGAAGACACATACATGTCGTTGATTTTGATGCAATGGACGAGAAAATTGGAGGTCACCGAGAGGACGGGCAAGGTTGCAGGTAACGTTTTCCGATGTAGGGAAGCCACAGCTTTATTGGTTGGGCTTCTTGATTTTCTGCGAACAAGTGATGGTATACCTGAACTAACATTCACCTTCAGGTGTCCAATTAAGTTCAGCCCGAAGCCCCACCGCCAGCCAAGCCGCAGCTGATGGCTTCAGACGAGGCTCTAATTGAGCAATGATTTTTTTACAGTCTCAAAGGGCGGAAGCGAACCGTAAACCATCTCAAAGCCAAACCAGTAGTCACAATAGAGAACGTCATGAGGTATGCTGTGCGATGAATGACAAGACTTCAGAACAAACATACTTACCCAAAGACCTTCGCATGTCGACTCGTTATCGAATGCTGCCTTTTGGACTTTGTATGAAGCACTTGAAGCATATAAAATGAGAAGGTCTAGGTGAGAGCCGATTGGCGTTCGAGGCTGATAGAGGTATGAGTCAAGTTTACCAATTTTGGCGTCATAAAAGGCTGACTGCCCAGATTGAGAATCTGATGGCTGAACAGTTAATCTGGCTATCAGCTGGGGGCTCGCCTTCAATGCGTCGGGCGTGGCATCGCTTTTGTTTGATGCTCCGACTCAATTTTGCATAATACATGACATCGTTTTAAGTAAGCGCATGTGGTGAGTTCAATAATTTTCTCGATCTGTTAGTCTTGTCAAGCTGTTTTCACTTCACAAGCCTCCTCACAGCGGTTTGTTAAGTAGTAATTCTGTCAAGATCAATGGCTTTTAGCCCTGACAGTCCGAACCACAGGATAGATTATAGATTGTTTGCGTGAGATAACGGACCTAGTCCTGGTCTTGCACTGAGATTGAAAGTAGTCCGAGCGCTATGAACCTATGTGTGCTCGAATCTGTTGGCCGTGCCTTCACACCTTCCAGGACTCGAAAGCAAGGTAAAACAGTCGTCTTACAGTCGGCAATTGCAGCTCGTTTTATCTATCTTGGTTCCTTCCACCGGAACAGCTTCCTGGGCTTGTTGTCTTGACGGTGCTACAGGCAAATATCTCGACGTCTTATTTTGCAGAAGTTCCAGCTCCTTCTTGTGGTGCCATTCTAGAGCTATATAACAGGGTGTTCATCTTTGAACACTTTGTATGATTTTCGATTTCGTAGTGAAGTCAGACCTTGCGGAAAGTGGTCAGCAGTAACCCTATCTCCCATAGCTTCTCCATCTTAGGCATACCGAATAGTTCTTTGAAGCAGGATGGCTGGCTTACATAAATAAGCCAATCGATCAAGGTGGGCAACGGTGGCTATTCGAGGGGTCAGATCAGAGACACAAAAACGTGCAACAGCACGTTTCTGTGGAGACATTCATCTCATAGCTCAGTAGATTACGCTTTAGAGACCTTTCTCCTTTCACCCCTGATCCGGGCCTTGTGACTGCGGAGATTATCAAGAATCTTGAATCCGGAAATCGCGTAGTTGGAAGGGATTTTGCTGGAACCAATCGTGATGGAGTAATTCAGACGCTTGCGGACGGTCCGAAGGGCGATATTGCATCATTTGCTGTAGTAAGGCACCCGCAGCTGCGATATCTGCTCGAGAAAAGTATTGTCTTTTGTTTTCATCAAAGTATGTCTCGCACAGCCAGTCGCTTAGGGTGACTGGTTCAAGGTCTTGGTCTTCTAGAAGTAACAATCAGAAACCTACGTCCAAGCCGCAGATCTGATCATGATATGGGGATCGGTAATAGTTACGCAGCAAGCCGGTTACGAAGGACGGATACAAAAGAAAACAGAGCCAAGTACTTGTGGTTTTTGCAGGAGGAAGAGCGTTTCCCCATTCTTTTGGCAGATTTCCAAACATCGAAACCCATTCTCCTATAAGACCATCTTTATTTGGCAAAAAGTTGTCGAAAGGAGGATACCCGACGATCAGCTCGAAAATCTGTGCCAGGGCTTAGTAAAGATCCTGCAAATTCATACATAAGGTGTAATACCGTGCAACCCAAGCTCCAGATATCTGCTTGTATGCCCCATTGGGAAGTTAGAACAGCTTCAGGGGCTCGGAAGACCAATGGACAATGAATTTGGCGCTGTTCTCCATCCATCAACGCCTCGCCAAAGTCAATCATCTTTATATTACAGCTTTCAGAATCTTTGGCCAAAGAGGGTAAGGAGCTTGGAAACACGAGATATCTTGGGATTCGCGGCGTCAAGGCATGTCCTGATGTGGCGACAACATCACTAATACTCGGCTTGCCTAAACATTTTAGAAGATCTGTATCGGATTTATGGGTCATTTCGTTGTTCACGAAGACAACATTACCCGGGTGCAAGTCTAATGTACGCTAGTTAGAATCCACTGGAAGGACCAAGGTCCTGTCACAGGACTTAAGTCACAACTTACCTCCGTGTGCAACACCGTTAGTATGGATATACGCAAGGGCTTGTAGAGTCTGCCTCGAAGCCTCCCAAGCAATCTCTCCGGGTAGCCTGCTACTCGCATACGATTCGGCTTCTGACAGAACGCTTGGACCTAGTAGCTCAATGATAAGGCACGGGTGTGAACCGTTTGGTCCAACGTGCTCAAAGCGATCTAACAGCTGTATGACATGGGCCTTTCCGGGGTGGTTTGTAGGCCCATGCGATAAGTGATCGAGGATTTGAGCCTCGCGGTCATCATGGCAAAGTTCAGAAACTGATATCTTAATGGCAACATTGCGACGGAGTCTGCTTCACATCAGCTTACATTGTCTTCCAAGTCTTGTTTGCCAAGGCTTTGGAATATACTAACTTTAGGTCACTCGCAAGCCAGACAGTTGCGAAACCACCCCAACCCAACTTGTATAAGATCTTGTATCTCCCGTCCTTGAAAGTATCTCCTAGGTGCGTCGGATGATATCCACCGTTCCGATACCGCCTTAGTGGTTCTGCATCCACTTCACAATGAAGACATACCGTTGCCTTTGTCATAGAATTTCTTGAATCATATCTTGAAGCCATGTGATGCCGATTGACAGTAGATCTCAATTTTGACCTCGAGCATAAAAGCTGCGTTATTACGCCACCTGATAGACGACAGATACGATGACATACAGTTGTTACTTGTAGGAGTACATCAGATGGGTTCATTGTTGTTGTGTTTATTTGAGATACTGTTAATTATCGTAGGTTATCTATTCAGCTTTAAATACCAAACGCGCTCGCTATCTATCTACATAATTTGAAGTGGCTTAGCTCTCCAGTCTTCACTCGGCATCCATCACCGCCTTTAGCTGAGACAATAAAGTGTTCAATTCACTAGTTTGATCTGATTTTAATTAACTCATTCGAAGACCCGCACAATGTTGAAACTCATCTTCAGAAAACCTCAGCAGCTAGATTGCATTACTACCAAAGGGGCACAATGTCAGGCCGTGTTTCCATTGTCACATTTCTCCAACGGCTAAAGGATCCTGCGCAACGTCGATTGATTCAGAATCTCGCAATGGCGGTATGGAGCACGCCCGACTGTGAGCACTTCGAGAATGTCTTCGTCAAGTAATCACATCTACTTCGTTTCGGCACTTTCGCTAACAAGTACCTCAGGAACCCGAGGCACACCAGCCATTCAGATAACAGAGCCCATGTTACCCTACGCTTGAAAACTGCTCGGCAAAGGCTGAAAACTCTGGTTAGACAGTTCATATCTACTAGGACGAACACACACGGGAATACGAAGCCTTTAAGCTATACTCGGAACGGAAGGATAACTCAAAAATCGACGAACCTACGGAAGAATGACTACTGAGGAGCTTGGCAGTCTCAAAGCCGAATAAGTACCTGGTGAGAAGGTTCCTGGATCAGGAATATTCAGAGATGGCACGAAATGGAGATCTTGGCGCGGTGGTTGCCTGGGTTCCTTTATATAAGGAGCATAAAAGCATCTTGATTATTCTAGCTCAGAATTGATATGCAGAATATATATGGGGATTGCTTGAAGTCCTCTCAGATGAGATCGTAAACTTAGTGACTTGCACTTGACGAGGTGTCATATAACTCATCCTAACACAAGCCATCCAGTATCACAGCCCACCTCATCAGCTTAGCCTGCTCCAACCTGAACCGCTTTCGGGGTTTGTTGCTGGTCAGTGGCGAAGGCGAATATTTTCGTCTCCAATGTGCAGTAATCCCATCGCCGTCTAGCAGCGATGTCGCGTGTCTTGATAGAAAAGCGTGTCCATCCCGCAGCACTTATGAAAGGCTTTAACCAGATAATGGAGGTAATCCTTGTGAACATTGGCGACCACTGGCGTTATATTTCCATATATTCTCGGTAATACAAGGATGGCTTAGCCTATTGTAGAGAACAATATTTCCTATCAGGAGGGTAGCTTTAGGTAGGTGGTCTATCGGATCAGGATGGGTAAGGTCAGAAGAAAGAAGTACCGGATCAATGACCATAGAAGCTTGCACCAATCCTCGAAGAGTTTTGCCGAGTTCTCGTTCTGTTCTTGTTGTCGTGTTACAATGAAGTGGGCGTCTGCATTGGTTGAAGCGACAACGGCTAAACTTCGTTTGGGAAAGTGTTCGAGCATACCAGGGATGCTTTTCGTTCCACATGCTCTGCAGTCCTAACGTCCGTAAAGTAAAATTACTCGAGCTAGGTTTGTTGTAGAAGCTGCTTGGATTGAGACACGTGTGCAGGATTCGTGCCGGTGCGATGCGTCTTCTTGGCATTTGAAACCCAGATTTGCTCACGCTTGACGGTACGTAAGCTGATGTAGTATTAGAACCACAAGTAGAAAATTGGGTTTCGAGTCCCGGTAAGACATAATCTTCGGTTTACCTGCATTCATATTACGACCTAAGACGATGTTGCCTGAAAACATAGTAGTAGGTGTTTTTCATGTACGATTTTTGAATTTCCTCGTTCGGACGAATTGATCGTAGGGATCGGACGCGCAGCTCACGCCCCCCAAAGAAGTAATGCGCATTGGGGGCACATGAGTGGTTTATCGACGAAGAAAACACATCCAATCCAACACCAATCCTTTCGGGATGCTTCACATATGCCATGAACATGAAGTTTGGTTGTATCAATTTCGTATAAACTCGCATCCGTGCTCAACATATCTTGTGGTCCAGGTAAGGGCCACTTACATGGCAAAACACACTGAGAACGGGTTTGAAATTGACGCCTGTCCACCGGCTTGTGCACTCGGCAGCATGAAGGATTATTTTAGGATATTCACTATGTAGCACATATTCCTCCTCGTGGCACTGTAGACTCATTATAGAGGACCATTGCTCTAGTGTCAGAGGCTTTGCCATTTACTTGAGGATAAAGCGTAGGGTAAGGAAAGTGCTTGATTCGATGTGAGGGCTGGCACGGAGTATTTAGCACTCCAGCTTGTGGTAGTTTTCCCAAGCCTGGCTTTGGCAATCCTATAGTGTCACCGAATTAGCCACAACATAATACAAAGATCAAGCGCGTTATCGCTGTTTTACAATTACGGGAACTTTCGAGGTAAAGCAGATGGTCTACCTTGGAGCAACAACTCAACAGACTGCATCTACGGCACCTGCTGAGCGTGAACTTCATGGTGAGGTCTGCAACAAAGTCCACTTTCGCAGAGAAGGCTTTTCGCATGGCGAAGGCAGTAATCACAAGAATCGCGAAGGTGGGCAAGCTCTAGAGCGTGGAAGGGTGGTGGTTTTGCACCGATTCCGGGAACGAGTATCGATTGTTGTGCGCAAATTTCCGCTCCAAGCAGAAGGCCTATGACAGTCATTAACCCCAACCCCGTGCATACGATGATACGAGTAACCCCCCCTCGTCCACGGTCCCTTAAAATACGTGTACGGTCTTCAACGATAACCGTACCAGTCCTCATCTCAATTCGGGCTGAATGACGAAGCATATTCGAGAAGCATCTCCGAGAAGGAGAATCGAGTAGAAATATGATCTCGAATGGATCAACCTTCAAGCAAACTACGGTACTTGTTGGAAATAGGGGAGATGGTAATCTCCGCCTTCATAGGGCTGGTAGGGCTGGGGCCCGCCAGTAGAGTTTTCACCTTCCACCTTCTAGATACCTTAGCCTCCTAACAGCAACAACCAAAATGTCAATATGGCCCCATATGACCTCGTATTCCAACAGTACTTAAATGACCATTTGTTTCCACACGTTGACCGAATTGGCACGGTACAGTCTTAAATTTTGGTTCACCTATCTCAGCAGGCTAATCACCTTGATTTGTATCAATTGGTCTCACTTCATAGCCCTCAAGATCTTAAGCTCTCGTTTTCAACCATTCTCATTGTTCACCTGAAATATCAATAGCTGGGACGCTTAATCTGCCTAGAACTCTTTCTAGATGGTTTACCAGTTGCCCATCCTAGGCCGACTGTTTTTGCAAGCTCTCATATTTTCTCCACTCGTGCACAAATGCACTTACTTAGATTTTTGAGACTTCTGAGTGCAAAAGAAATAGTTGTACTTGTGTTTCAAGAAAGCGGTTGGCTAAGAGTAAGGTCATATATTTATTTGTGGCCGAATGTGCAGATTTCTTGCTTCAAAGGGGCGTAAATCAACCTTTTAGCTTCTTGCCTCCATCCTAAGTTCCTTCCTTCCAGACCCGCAGCTGCTGGGTCTACTACACACAGTATTTCCACTCATCACGCTCGCTAGGTGCTCTTCTGCATGATCCGGTGTGACCACAATATGCTAGGCCGAGGCAGAAATACTGTCAAACAAGGACCGTAGAGAAACCACGCGGTTGAGTCAAGTTCTGCAAGTACAACGTTCCCGCCTCCTCATATACCACAGCAGGAATATTCCGCGCCACCAAGGAGTCCGTAGCCATAACAAATACTCCAATATTCCCACCTTGACCCGCAGGCTGCCATCCCACAGGCGTCCGAGGTAGACCATAACAACTGAAGATGACAGTTTTCGCAGTATTGTAAAGCTCCTTGAAGGTCGTGACCTGGCTCTTCTCAAACGGCCCAGGATGCAAATCTGCTCCGGGTAAAGGAGGTAGTGGAGGTTTGTTGGGAAAGTCCCATAGCATGGCGACAAAAATCGTGCAGGTGGAGATGGTATAGCGGCGAGGTGTGGTCATTTGGGGAAAGCGACTGGTGCGCTGGGTTTCACGATTGGAAAATTCCAGGCGATTGGTTGTGTAGGTGGCGTAGTCGCTATATTGGAAGCGGTCGGCAGCTTCAAGACAATGTTCACGTGAGAAACCTGGAGATAGCCAAGCATGGGAAGCTGTGCAATAAGTATCCAAGTTTGAAGCGGTGGCTAGAGGAGCACTTTCTGCAATGCTAGTGACGATCAGGAAGGTCATGACAAAGCAGGTGGTAAGTGTCAAGAAAAAAGTACTTCTCAACGACGAAGAACTCTGAGCCATCATTTCTGAATGCAGTTTGATTGCTGGTAGTACATGAAATAAAACGGTGATAAAGATTGCTCGCTCAACCCTCGAATATGAAGATGAATATCGGATCAACGGCTATAATCTCTATCCGCGGACGATGACGGAAAGCTTTTCAACGTATGATTACTCTTCGACTAAGGTGGAAATACGCGCTGAAGGCATTGTTGTTTGAATATGCGAACAACAAGTGCCTATCACAGTATTTGTGTAACGCATGACGTGATTGCCTTTCATCATGGCTCTGATCACGAAGACTTCAGATTGCTTCACGTTGTTGAATCGTATTGCAGACATATGACAGTGACAACTAGACATTGGCGAGGCGGACGTGAAAGTCGTTCGGAAATCTTGGTTGCTCGAGAAACCTTCGATGCCGTACATTTCTGTGACAGAAATACCTTCCAGTAAGCAATGTAGCAGTACTTCTGACAGGAGCTCCATCGGCTTGTTCCAACTTTGCTTCCAGTTGCTGCACCCGCGACTCGAGCTTGTGGACCAGCTCTCGCAGGGCGTCTACTGTCTCGTGTAAAATGGGAGCCAGTGGTGAGGAGCGGTTACAAGATTATGCCTGACCAAGGCGGAAGAAAGAGTCGGAGAGCTCAAACCCACGGTTAGAAGCTGGAAAGGCAAAGGCGGAAAGCCCCAGGTCGACTAGTGCGCCTTTTGTCCCCAGACTATTAGCGTATGCAGAAAGCGTTCGAATTCTGGCCTGGCGACTTGTATGCCAGATCAAGCACCAAAGCAGGTTCAAACCAAGTACGTAGATGGTGAAAAAGACCTGACGCCCAAATTGCCTGCTCTCCTGGTCTGCACCTTGAAGCTTTGAGTCGCACGTATTTCTTCCTCTTATAAGAGGCTTTTTGCTGAACAGTGAAGTAGAAATAGTGGGAAGTAGAATGATGGTGGTGGGAAGAACTCCGGCTTCCTCAGTTTCGTTTGCTCTAAACGTTGCTGTCCCGCAATCAGACGAGACGAAACTGACGAAGAATTGTTTTCTGCAGTTCTCCTTCGATCTTCAGTCTTCATTCGAATCTGTTTTACCATCCACAAGCGGACCAATCGTAAGGCTGTCAGATCTGTGTCTCATTGCGCCCGCCTGTTCCCGCTATCGATAGCGAAGAAATCAACGTCTAACACAATTCTCACGCTGTCTACTAGCGATGAAAGAACCCGATGAATGCCAAGGTTGTTCAGCGACTCTTTCTGTTCACATTCACGTTTGTGTCTTCTTCTTCTTCTTCTCTTTTTACTTCGTGCTATAATTCGGTCTCTTCAGCGAGTATCTCTTTGATTTTTACGCTTGAAGTCGTTCGTCGCGCAGCCTTCACACTCATTTATTCAATACAAACATTCTCTCAGCATCGGCAAAATGCTGAGCATTTTTTTGCTAATCCAACACGCTGCTGCCGTAAGACTTCTTACCACTGCCAATATTGTTCCGTCAGTGGAGAGCAAGATGCAATATTGGTGTGGTAACTCTATGAATGTATGATAGCCCGGATCTTATGCTGCTTCGGATCCTAGTTGATCGCTTTCTCTAGATCCCCAATGGCAAGATGGTATTCTTTCGAGATAATGGCAGCAATGATCAGTCCAACTTTACCATCAATGTTACTTCCGACTTCATCATGACATCCACGAAGAGATATGTGAGCGATGTCAGCGAGCCATTGCCCATTTCCAGATCTTTTTACAGTAACGCCATCGAGTCTTACAGTGGCGTCGATTATGTGACCCTGCCCTTGAGCCAACCGATTCCCCCCGCTTCGACTACAGGACTACGCGATGATGAGACATTCTATGATGACGGGGACATGTGAGCTTTCAATATGTTCAGACTGTCAGAGACATCTCTGCCGAGTGCACCAAACAGCAGTATGGTAGCTTTTGTACACAATGAGGATCATTACCGCCAGCCACAGACAGTCAGTGGCTCTTGCTGTTTCAAATCCATTGGAGTGCGTTATAGCCAAGATCTCGGGAAATCCTTGACACGGTCTGTCCCTATCACTAACAAGGGGGTGCAAAAGGAACCGCAACAGTGTACAGCCGAGGGAGGCACGGGTGATATGGCCGCCAAGTGCAATCCGCACAAGAAACAATTGGTAGTGTTGGCGCAAGAGGCTGGAGGATCACTGACCATGTCCGTTTCAAGCGACCTTCTTGCTGCTCCTGGGTCTTGGAGTCGTATCGATCTTGTTTCCGGTAAGACTGCCCCAAGCTTAAAAGGCGACGTAATGCCTCACGGTGATCTCTCGAATATTGCGGGCAGTAACCCGATTATCATTCGCGACCAGAAGAATGGCGTCTGGCATATGGTGTGCGCGAGATGGGGTGGAGGGACTGCGTATAGCAAGAGCTCCGACCTTACAAGGTGGGATAAGCCGTTCATGCTCTACGAGGGCGATAGGCATATGGTGAACCCAAAGTACCCTACGCTGATTGGCGACGAGGGGGATACGCTGGCAGATGATGATACTGCAACGCTATACTTTGCCAGTGACGCGAAGGTGAACTTTGGTAGAGGGCTGTAGTACATCAAGTTGACCTTCTAGACCTGGGTGTAGAGCCTATTAATACCCTCACCTAAGGCTGCTACCTTGACATCAGCCAAGCCTGATGTGGATTTGGAGGTTATACGCTGGCCGTCCCCAACTTTCTATTCTGAAAACTGTATTAACCTTCATTGTTAAGTAGCTAAATAGTCATCACCTAGGTTTCCTACTACAACATCAGCATAATCAGTGTCTTGCTCTTCCCTTACTCCAACGAAAGGCTCAGTATGTCCCTTTAGGCCATGTTGAAGCAATAGAAGCTGTAGTAGGAGCAGTAGTAGAAGCAGGAGAAGTAGTCATTCAATTAGAAACATAATTCCTACCTACCGTAGTTAGGGACACTGCCCGCTAGCCTAGTTGAGGCTAGCGCCAATTGCGGCACAAAACGATTTACACTTCTTCAGGCCACCGTTCCTTACGTACGTTCTATACATTTCTCTCCAGCATGCTTCTATCGTCTCCAACTACCAATCTTGTGCGAAGCAATACCAACCATGATACACGGACTATGTTACCTGCAGCTTTCCTTGCAGAAGTACATCTACTTTTACTGCGTCGATTTCAGTCCAGCATCGGCTGCACTTGCTACTACCCGATTGATATCCGTCGCCATACCGAATGTGGTATAACGCGCATCGCGGCTACATGTCTTCTTATAACTCATCTTGAGCGTAATTGATGTTCATAGATCAAGAAGATGGCAGACCAGCAAGAACATGCGGGAATCAGTGATTTTGTCAACCATATTCCAATTGCTGAAGAACCAAAGACAAGCCCCAGCTCCGTTGTTCCAACAGTGAATATGCTCTCAGAGGATGAGATGGCAGTAGGACAAGTGACGGATCCATGCCACGATCCTGTAGCCACCAACCTTACACCTCCAGTCAGTCACACAGCCTCAGTCCCAGTCTCGGAAAGCTTTGATATGCCCCAAAAGTCGGAACGTAAGGGAATATTTGACCCTGTCGAAGCGGCTACTGCTGAAAGTGTCAAGTACCCAGCACTTGAAACAGGCTCTGAAGAAGCTCCGATAAAAGACACAATCCCGGCGCAAGCGATCAATCATCCAACAAGTGACGCGTCGTTCAAAGCTCCGACTCCCACAAACCACACCCCCACAGAGCCAACCATGGAGACCAGTTCAAGTGCGGCACAGGAAGAGCCCCAAGTAACAGTCCATTCAAGTGATCATGATCTGCATTCCAGGGATTTTGAATCAGCAACGCAAGCTCCTTCTAATGAATCCCTACCGGCAGACGAGCAATCGAGCCAGGAAGGACCGGAATCGTCTTCTCTGCCGACCGAGCTTGTCTTGACTCCTCATGATAACAGCTCCGCAGTTCAAACCGATCCAGTGTCAACTGAAAATGCTGAGCCGGTGCTGGCACCCAACCAGTCGGAAACAGCCATACCTCCAGTGACAGATACTGCATCACCAGGTGACCCAGCTCCAGCCTCTCATGAACCCTTAGGACTACCAGCGGAAGCGGATACTTTGATGGGCCAAGCGGAGCCGGTATTAGAAGCACTAGCAAAGTGTGAAGCTTCTTTGACCCGAGACCCTGCTGCTGCAATTGTAGCGATCAACAACGCCGCTTCAGAACTCGACCATATCATGGAGCAACATGACTTGAACAAGAATTATGAGGTCCAAAATGCATCGTTCGATGAAGATATGGACTCACTAGCCCGCGTAAACCCTGAGGCTGTATCTGGAACTAGTGATATAGCTCAGCAACATGACCAGGCTGCTCCTCAATCGCCCAACGCCATACCTCCTCCTGATCCACAAATCCCGACGGCTCACGCACCACCTCCAGAGACTCTCGCAGACTTCCCCTCAGCGGATGGAGATATGGATGACGGAAGCTCTTCCTCAACAATCCATGCATATTTAGGAGCACATGCACCTTCGCTAGGAACAGGCTCGGTCAATGGTGAATCTTCAATGGGCGACGGAGACTCGGCGCTTGGTGATGATGTAGAATCGTATGTGTTACCTGAGATTACCCTGCAGAGGCTCGACTGAAGAGAAGCACAACAGTATAACAGAAAGTTTGAGCGCGTCAATGCTCGAATATCGGTATGAAAATGGTCGAAGGTATCATGCATTCGAGGATGGAAGTAAGTTGCTGGGCGTATGAGCGAGTGATCGCGTCTGCTAACGGCTTTTAGAATACCATCTGCCCAACGACGAGGTATGTAGAGCTCTCCAAGGTACTTAATATGTGGGAATCCGCACTAACGTCCATATAGAAAGAAGCTGACCGGCTGGGTACTTTTCACTACAACCACAAGTCGTTTAACCGGCTAATAATTTCCTAGACTTTCAACATCATATTTGGCTACTAACCCTCAATGGCGAACTCCATCGCGCACCTCTTCCAAGCACGATGCAAAATGTATTAGATGTCGGCACTGGCACCGGCATCTGGGCCATCGATTTCGCCAACGCTTACCCCAACGCCCGTGTCATCGGCACCGATCTTTCGCCCATCCAGCCTTCCTGGGTCCCTCCAAATCTCAGCTTTATGGTCGACGATGCCGAGGCACTTCAAGATTGGGAGTTCACGCAGCAATTCGATTACATCCACTCTCGGCTCGTTATTCTCTCGATGCGGGACTGGCCGAGGTACCTGAAGCGGTGTTACGATAACCTGAAACCTGGTGGTTGGATTGAGTTGCAAGAAGTACAATTTCCATTTGAATATGACGATGATTTCCCTCCCAATGACTCGCCTCTTTTGAAATGGTCGGGATACGTTAAAGAAGCGACATCCAGAGTCGGCGTTGACACGCAGGCCGCAACTAAATTCTTAGACATGTTACAGAACGAGGGGTTCATAAATATCAACAAGGAGGAAATCCGTTGGCCTATTGGATCCTGGTCGAAAGATCCAAAAGAGAAGGAAATTGGGAAGTGGATGGTGTACAATGCGCTTGAGGGTGTCGAGTCGGCGGGGATAGCGCTTTTCTCGAGGGTATTTGGGTGGTCGAAAGAAGAGATCTTTGTGTTCTTGGAGCGCGTGAGGAAGGATATCAGAAATAAGAATACGCATTATTATACTTCGATGTAAGTCTACCCCTCGATCTCCTGAAGGTGGTCGAGTGTCGCTCTAGAATATGCCTAAGTCCGACAATGGCTAATGGCTACATTTTAACAGAAGTGTTCACTACGCCCAGAAACCGTTTGAATCTGGTGGGATAGATTGACGCAGGTTTCTAATTTATAGCAGTCACGAGGCTGCGGCGACACTTTCTTCGCTTGTACATGCTAATAACCTACTGTCGTACAAATTCATGGGCTTTCCCAGGTTAGTGGAGAAGTCCTGGGGCAACAAGGCATGCACATGCTACGCTACACGCTTTACATATCAACCAACAATCTTCTAGTTAGAATGTGCCGGACGAGTCGAATGCAGTATCGCTTTGACTCCGAAAAGTGACGTGACGCATCTGTGTGCCTCGAGCTTGATGGCCACAGTAAACTCCAGAAACAAAAGGGAGGCCGAAACTCAGAGCTAGACGACGTCTGCAACTGCAGTGTTTAGATCTGGTTGATTCGACTTAGCTCGGGAAGAAATGCTCGATTTTGGGACTCTAAAAGCGTGAAGTTACTAAGTAGGCTTAATATCAGATTGAATAAGTGTCCTGCTGTAGTTGAATCGTAGAAATACAGTTGTAACCGTCTTCGCAATCCCAGTTTAATTGCTCTCTTCTACTTTCTACAGTAAGTCCTGTAGTCCGGGCCGCAAGTGACGGCGTTTCAGTGAGTCCTCAGTACCTAGAGGTTCCTTACTTTACCTTACTTTACCTTACTTATGATTCAATTCGCTCGTCTCAGATTTCAGCCATCCATCGCAAACACCACCTCTACAATCTTTCCCATTACCTTTTCAGCCCACCAACGATGGCAACGAACATGACCGATTTGCAACTCAGGCTGGAGCATGGCAAGGGCGAAGCCGACGACTGGACGAAGATCGAGGACAAGGCTCTTCGTAAAACGATACAGAACCGGCTAGCGCAGAGAAAGAGACGTGCGTTCCCTGAGTCGAACAGGTCTGGCATTGTATAAACTGTATAATGACATGATGCACAATAGGCACAAAGGTGTTGACAGGCAACCCTCGAAAGCGTACGAGTTTACCTATTCGGCCTCCGGAGGAACAACCTGTGCGCCAGAGCATATCGTCCGAGTCCTCCACTACCATATCGACTGGATCGACATCTCCACCAGCGAATCAAACTCCAGCCGTATCTGAGAGTCCGCCCAGCTCCTCCACCTCCCTTAATGACGCCACAGCTATCATTGTCCATTCCCACAACTCGCCAGAGCCTCAAAACAAACCTCGAGACGTCTTTGCCCCACAAATACGCGACTTTCTCGCAGCTCCCGGCCTCGCCGAGCACCGTTACATTATCCTAAGCCAATACTCCTTCCTCCGAGCCTTCGTTCACAATGCTCTAACCCTCGACTTGGACCCTGCCTTGTTCACTTCCGACGACTCCATCTCACCATGGACGATATTCAACCCCTATCCTGCTCCCTCAAAAACAAACATGCTTGTACCGACACCAATCCAACTGAGCACATTCCACCATCCTTACATCGATATCATCGCCTCTCCACGATTTCGAGAGAACATCCTTCTGGCAGGCTTAGATGACGAGCAAGAGGATCGGTTCTGCCATGCGCTGCATGATGATGGGTTTACAATATGGGGCTCTCAGCCATGGAACCCCATGGGTTGGGAAGCGTCACAGCAGTTTGTGGATCTGTGGGGCTGGATGATGGATGAGGAGACTATACAGTGTTCGAATTTCTGGAGGTTTGAGAGGGGGGATCTGCCGCTAGTTACGCCTGCTGTTGTTGGGGAAATATTGGGCGAGGTTGCGTAGAGATGAATATACCCCATCACTGGCGCTGGCTTTGTGTGGCGCTTTGCTTACTGGTGTTGTTGAAGCAGGGCTTGCACAATATTCATTAGAACCGGCGTGCACATCTTCTTGCAAAAATGCATGGCTTCCAAGATGAAGCTCTTCCCTCTTCTAGCCTACAAGAGCAGCATACTGGGAGGATCAGAACACCCGAGCCTATGTCCCTTCTACCAGAGCCCCATAGCCATCACCTTCACCAAATTCAGAGCGGTTCAATCAGGCCATCATGTTCTAACCCCGCGATCTCTCACGCACTGCTGAAAGCCATGGTATCTCGGATACACGGCCATGATACTTCACGACCACACCAATGTGCCGAATCCCACTGACATCTCACTTGAGAAGCAGAATCCGTATCCCCTTTGGAATGGCATTTCCACTGACCCAGGCGCAACTACAAAGCTCCTGCGATGAAAAGATATAAGCATAGGAATATGTGAAAACAGTCAAGCTTGGCTTTTCATACCAATTGAGTCACTTACCCTGATAGTACCTGAGACTATCAATTGATGTTCGCTGGCTTTCAACATCCTCTGTTGATGACGCAGATCTGTGGTCCGCTAAAGTTGGGGCGATGGCTTTATCCCGCAGAGACAACGAACCCTTCCTAGCGCCAGAGATTTCCGAAGTTGGATAGATGATTCTAAGCACAAGTGGTTTGAGCTCGTGAGCATGCGGTTGTCGAGAGATCCACATTGACTTGATTGTAGAGCCAGGAAGTTACAACGAGTGAACTTTGCATGGGGATACAGTAGCGTTCTTGAGTTATCCCGGTCAGAAAGGTCATAGGATGACCATTTATATAACAAACCACTGTCACCTACCTCTGTTAGTGTGGAGGTTATTGATAATTACGGCAGACCGTATCGTGCAAACTGAAATAACTCGGATCTCAGATGTCGAACGTCGAACGTCGAACGTCGAACGTCAGGCGAGCGAAGCTGATGTTAACCTGATGTTCATCGTAGTTAGTTATCATAATGTAAATTGTAGTATAATCTTTAGATCAATCTATACAGTTCCTACATGCTCACCACTACTCATCATTCGACTCACCACCCTACATGCTCACCACGCTGCTCACCACCCTACATGTTCATCACCCTACCTCTCGCCTACCTACATGTTCAGCTACCAACTCAGCTACCTACTTGTTCGCCTACTCACCAGCCTACTCGCTTCAAAACATGCTTCAAAACATGCTTCATGCAACGCGTTTGAATATGCGTCATTCGCTTCATAGTCTACTTCATAGTATGCTTCATACATGCTTCATAGCACATGCTAATTAGCTCAATAGAAAGCACTCTTCATGGCTCGATATCAAACTTCCTATCAAAACTCTCTATCAAACACTCTTCATGACTCTCTTCATGACTTTCTATCAAACTCTCTACATGCTTCAAATTACGCGTCGATCGAGCGCATAACATGCGTCAAACAGTGCTTTAAACAATGCTTTCTACATGACTTTCTATCTACTTGACACTCTACATACTCATCTAACAGAGTGTTTGATAGAGATTCATAAAGAAAGTCATGAAGAGTGTTTGATAGAGATCATATTTGATGCTCGATAGAAATCAAATTTGATTCTCGAATTTGAAGCAATTCAAAGCTTGGTAGAAAGTCATGTAGATAGATGAGCATGTATATGAGCAGATAGGTGAGCAGATAGGTGAGCAGATAGATGAGCAGATAGATGAGCAGGTAGATGAGCAGATAGAAAGTCATGTAGAAAGCATTGTTTGAAGCACTGTTTGACGCGTGTTATGCGCTCAATCGACGCGTAATTTGAAGCATGTAGAAAGTTTGATAGAGAGTCATGAAGAGAGTCATGAAGAGTGTTTGATAGAAAGTTTTGATAGAGAGTTTAATAGAGAGTTTGATAGAAAGTTTGGTAGAGAGTTTGATAGAGAGTTTGATAGAGAGTTGGTAGAAAGTTTTGATAGAAAGTTTGATAGAAAGTTTGGTAGAAAGTTGATAGAGAGTTTGATATCGAGTCATGAAGAATGCTTTCTATTGAGCTAATTAGCATGTGCTATGAAGCATGTATGAAGCATACTATGAAGTAGGCTATGAAGCGAATGACGCGTATTCAAACGCGTTGCATGAAGCATGTTTTGAAGCATGTTTTGAAGCGAGTAGGCTGGTGAGTAGACGAACAAGTAGATAGCTGAGTTGGTAGCTGAACATGTAGGGTGACGAGTAGGGTGGTGAGCATGTAGAATGGTGAGCAGGGTGGTGAGTAGGATGATGAGCATGTATGGTGGTGAGTAGGATGGTGGTTAGGATGGTGAGCATGTAGAAACTGTGTAGATTGACCTAAAGATTATACTACAATTTACATTAACTAACTGCGATGAACATCAGATTAACATCTTTGAGGTGGGTTCACAGCTTCGCCCGACGTTCGACATCCGACATCTGAGATTTGAGTTATTTCAGTTTGCACGATATGGTCTGCCGTAGATAATTCTCCGGCAAATGGCAGGGATCAATCTGGAAAGCATCACTGCGTAAAGCTCACTGTTAACAAATCAATCCAGCAATCCTATAAATTATATTACCGAAAAGATCTATCGACGTTTCATAATGCTTCTTTTTCCTATGCTGATAACACAATGGCAGCAGCTCCTCCTTCGAGCCAACGCTCAGTGCAGTTCACTAGCGATGAGCAAATCAGCAATATCACAATCCAGAACTACTACTGCATCGCCATTCCCTGCAACTCCCAGCCTGCCATACTCACACATCCCTCCCCAACGATCCAGAGCTGTCCGTAATTCGGGGCCAGCGAATTGGAAATTGTTGACTTGGAAGTCTGTCACCACGCAGAGCAGGAGCGTGCCGTATGGATCAAGGACATCCACTCTGTTGCCCATCACCCATTAGTGTATTTATGTCAGCATGCATCTACATCTCATGTCCGGAAATGTCCGTTGGTCGAGGCGCATGACATCGCATAAACCTATCCTGTGTCATGTAGCAGAAGGTGGTCTTCTGCAGAAATGATTCTACGCCATGCTTGATATATAGGAACGTAGAGGCAGTACCAAAGAAACGATCATTACGGGACGTCGGCGCAGCATGTTCTTTTCTGATTGTACAATCTGGTTGCACTTATTCAAAGAAAAGCAAAATCACGAAACTATCAATACCCTCTGCGTTCCGGTACTCAAACAGACTATTAGAAATACTAAATAACCCGAGCAAAGCTCTAGTTGCACAGCTGAGCTTTTCAATAATGACCACAAACCTGTTGACTGTCCCTCCAGGAATCGGCTCTCGTTTCATATGCGTCCGTCTGGAACACATTGTCGTCTGTAGTATAAAAGACAGTCGCTCTCAGAGATGACAATCCCGGATTTCCCGGCGCCCTTTCTGCCTTCTTTGCCTTGTCGTTCCACCAGCTCTGCGAGAACAATTTACTAATCCATTCAGTCGACAACGGAGCAACCCTTCTCTGTGGATCCTTGAACGCACTGTCACCCAGAGGCTTCACCATGTCCAAGTGTAACCGCGCTAAGCCGTCTGGCACCCCTGGAGTTGGCGTAAGATTAATGGCCTGGATCCTACCGCCAAACATGTACTTTTCCCACGCAACACCCAGTTCGTCATGAGGGATATCGATATCTTGATAGACAGGCTCGCTGGGCGGCAAGGGTTCGTCTGGAAACTCCGTCTCCCATCGCTCTTGAAACACACGATGCGCAAGCTCATGTACTAAGTTGACGGCGATGAAGAAGAGAAATCGGAGTTGTTCCGATGTTGTAGCGGTTTCAAATATAGAAATACCGAGGTGATAGAAATCGTCATGTAAATCAGTGGTTATCTCGCCATTCGTGTAAGTCATGGCCCATTGTCCCGTTAATGGTACGAAGCGGAAATGAGAGCTGCCTGCAATCTCGAGAAGATCTTGAATCAAGTCTTTCCGAGCGAAACTCTTTGCTCGGAGAATCGAAGTCGGTCCCTCCCCATTGGCGGCTTGAATTCTCCCACGTAGCATGCTACGCCAAAACGATAGATATTCCGGGCAAGTAATCCACAGAGATGCAAGCCTGAACGCCGGCGTGAAGGCTTCATAAAATGCATCCTTTTCAGTCCCAGCTATGATTCCCACAGGTATGAGATCGAAGTTTCCCTTATCCCAAATCGCATGGATGTCATTGCTCAAGGTCGGAACATGGGCGCCATCGAACTCAAGGGAACCGGAATCTTGAAGCTCCCTACGATCGAATCCGATCTGGCCATGTTGCGTATTACTCGTCGGCGATCCAGGGATATATGGCGTATCCTCACGATCTGGGCCAGGATCTTCCTCGGGCTCGATCTCCGGGTTTGGTTTTTTACTGGCTACCGTAGATTTCTTGGTCTTCCCGCCAGTTTTTCCGCCCTTCTTTGCGCCTTTCGTTACGCCCTTCTTTGAGGCAGGCTTTTTAACCATTTTGACACTCGTCTTCTTGGGAGTAGCCTTCTTTTTCGTTTTCGTTCCAGTGGTGACCTTCTTAGTAGATGAGTTTCCGGTCTTCTTGCTGGGCTTAGATGATTGAGTAGTCGTGACCACTTGTTGGGGTCTGTCCATTGACCTTGTGACGGGAGCCATGACGACCTCAATAGGAAGCTTGACGATTTCTTGGTTCAACGTATTGCTAAAGCTATGAATATCTTTGAGGAGTAACTTTGCGCATCGAACCCTTAAACGTCTGAAGTTTCGATGTCCATTTCCGTCGGCTTACCGAACTTTGTCTTTCAGATGTTCCGAATGCGGTCCGCCGTAGTTTTCATCGCTGAAATAATTTAGTCCAGTGTAAAGGTTTGTCTATATAGATTATATGCGCTACAATAATTAGAACAAGGGCACCGGATACGGCTAGCCAAACCACTTCTGGAATGTAGGAGACTTCGACAATAAGATTCTCTGACCAATACCTAACGACTGAGCTCCAGTGAATAAAGCAAATGCATTTCCTTTACAGAAAGCCAAAATAGCTGCACAAACCTTGGGGACTTCGCTTCCTGAAATGGTCTTTGAAGCTTTTTACGAATAACCATTTAGATAGATGCATGCCGATGGTATGCAAAAGGTTGCGAGAGACAACGCCTGGAAACTTAAGAACTTCAGCTCAGCAAAGCAAGCAAACATCAAGACGTGAGGCAGGGGATGAGACAACTGTCTGCACTCCGATGAGCGTTGTTTGGACTCAACGATTTCGAGCCATGACAGCAGCGAGCTTGAACCTTCTCAGCACGATACCGTTCTCAGTGCATTCCAAGACCATATTGCTTGACTTTTCACCTCTAAACACCAGGGTTATTTAGCACGACGTAACCGTTTCAGGGGCCAGAAACCCGACTACTCTGAAGTAATCAGGCAAGAACTTGAGGCAGAAGTTTTCCAACTGAATCTTTCGTTCAACGATTTCCGGGAACATAACCAAGGCCAAATTGACTGAAAGCCCCCGCCAAAATGAGCGCTCATGACGCGCCGCTCGCAGACCAAGCTTCCATTACAGATGGAGAGATAAGGGTACGCTGTGGCCTTTGAACGCTCATTGATTGGTGGCCAGTAAGGGAAGTACGATGGCGGAGGTAACGGAAGAGCGAAGGAGTGTGAGGAGGTAGCGATATCTTAGCGCCCAGCGGGCAGTGACGTCCCAGGCGGGATCCCGCTCCTGTAAGGCTGATCTTCCACCCCTTGGCAAACATAAAAATTCTACGCCTGGCAGCTCCGTGCTCCGTATTCCGTACTGCATACGGGATATATAATGGTTAATAGAAGATGATTGAATAGACATAAAAACAAGCGGGAATACCACATAGCCCAGTTGTTTGTTGGAGTATCTGATTCCCCCGCCACGCCATTATGCGGCGGGCCCAACCCCCTTCGTCAACGTCAATCATCTTTCTTCTTGAACTTCCCTCCTCCTTTCCGAGTGCTATTTCCAACTACCAATACCTAGGATTTTCAAGCACCATCATACATAAGTACCATACGGCCTCTCACAGTTGATGTTCGTTCACCGAAGTTTGGAGATTTACGCTTCTTGACCCCTCCAACCCTCCTTCGATAACGGTTATCTTAGTGGTTTTGGTCTGGAAACATCACATTCCTGCACCTTCCTTTCCCGAAACCAGATATCCGCATTCCATACCTACGTTCTAATGGTCGACCTGTCTCCGACCTGTGTCAAATCACCCAGCTGTCATAACCGATCCAAGTCCTCTCCACAATCACAAGGTTCAAGCAGTATCGTCAATCCTCAGTGGTATGCTAGTCATGGAGTTCCAGACAAGGTTTTAGCCCCTTCAGCTGCTGGTGATCCATACCCCTCATCAAGGCCTTTGCAGTCCTGTGATGGAGATGGTCTAGCCGCGCCGGACCAAACACATCGGCGGAGTTTCACACCTGAACGCGGACGGTCGATAAGACGGGAACTGCCTCCATTAGTCACGCGAATTTGTGAGCGAGAGCATAACCTACAGCTCGATCCATCCCATACCTCGCTTCAGGACCTGAATCACCTCCAACCCGACCCACCTCAGTCCCGCCAGTCCTCCCCTACAAAAGTGGGCGGGAAGTTGGCGGATTGGTTCAGAGGCGAATCAGATCCGATCACCTTCAGTATTTTACCTTCACCTACGAAGGACAAACTGGATCCTCTAGATAGTATGCCGACATCATCCGCGAATCGGACGAGCCTTGCGCGAAAGAACTCAGCTCAAGCGATGCCCAAGCCAGCGTTATCTAGTCGTTTTTCGTTCTTTACAGCGAAAGCCCCATCACCAACAACCTCTCCGCAATCTTCTGAACTGAATGACGACTTCCTCGACCTAGACGTCCACAAAGCCCTCTTTCCTGCAGGTCCGGCCGATCCATTTTCCCCGGCTGCTTTCAAGAACCTAGTTCAGAATGCCGAAGGTCTGCTATCTCGTCTACAGATGGCTTACAAGGAACGCACACAGTCGCTGCGCGAGATGACAATAGAGAAGGAGACTCAAGCCGAGGAACTGGAGGGGGCCGTGACCCGAGCTAAACACCTGAAGCTGCAGCTGGATGATATGGCCGTTAAGTTAGCGGAGCAAGACGACGCTATGATGAACCTAGTGGACGATCTGGCTAGGGAGAAACAACTGCGACGGGAAGAGGAGGACGCCCGGAAGCGAAGTGTGGTCTTGCTAAGAGCCTCACGAGAAGCACATGCGGAGCGCTCGCAGCGGGAGAGTAGGTCCAGCATCAACAGTGACTGGAGCTGCGAGTCGGAAGCAGAAAGTTCAGTCGACAGCGTATTCTCGCATCGGCACGGAGCTACATCTCCCACAATGTCCACGTCCTCAGTATCAACTACGAACTCTCCGGATATCCACCAGCTATTCGATCTTGGTTCCGTGGCGCCATTTACAGAAGCGGCACGGCATAGGCCGGGACTCAACCCTCAGCCCATCGTCAAGGCCATGGCGGGATCAAAATGTCAGAACGAAACAATTTCATGGCAGGACTATCAGGGCTTAAAATGCGCGAATTGCCATGGACTCACGACGAATGAAGCATGGAATGTGGTAGGTATCTTGAAGGTGGAGAACAAGGGTTTAAAGGGAAGGGTAGAGCAAATGGAAGGGGCTCTTGATGGATGTCTCGGTATGGTGGAGATGCTAAGGTAATGGGCAGCAACTACTACAGACATGGCTTTGCATAACAATGGCGCTTGGCATTTTGTGCTTGTAGGACAGTTGGGTAGAGCTGGGATTCTTATTGCGCTGGGAAGCAATATTAAGCTGCATACTGGTAGGTCAGGTTTATCAGATACTGGATATGACACTATTGTCAATCACCAGTTCTATAGTACAGGATCGTAATACTCATGACTTCCTACACTCGCTCTACTCCCATTCCGGCATCTGCAAAAGAATGCAGTAACACGTCGATGCTGCTCGTACGAGGAACTTTCATGGTGACCTTCGATCCATTATTGGTCTAGCGTTTAGAGCGAGTCCGGCATCACTTCAGTCCTCCTTCTCGACGCGTTTGATATCTATCAACTTACCACGAGCAATGTCTTGCTGGCTAACCAACTACCACTGTACTTCATACTCCGGCAATTCGTAGCAAGTCATATTGCGATTAATGCCGGTGCAAAAAGGCTTCGATTCGATGATGCTGCGGTCTTCCCAGCCACACAAGGGCGCTTGCCTGGCATCACTGCCCCCACTATTCACTCTCTCTTCAAGTCTCACTGATCTATATTAATTTCAGTCTTCACACCCAGCGGCTTTCTTTCTATATTGACGATCAAGGCAAGTATTTGATCGCCTTTCTCCAGATTCAATTCTTGTCGCTTCTCTGTGTCCACCTACCCTTTGAGGATAGTACTCACAACCCAGTCCTTATAATGCCCTTCATACCTCACACGCCCGAGTTTCTTACCCCTCGTTCCGACTCGAAAAACCCAGCCACAACATGCAAAGGCATCACCTCCAACGGTCGACCGTGCAGACGCGCTCTTGGGACTAGTGCCCAGTCCTCACCAAAAGTCAATCGAGGGTCCAAAGATGGAGTGCTGGCTCTACTCACCTCGAGTGACGACTCGGAAGGTGCTGCGGCCTTTTTCTGTTGGCAGCATAAAGACCAAGCGGCAGCGCTGGCCGGCGTGGATGAGAAAGCAAGGAAATCCAGATTGGTCCCACTGAAACAGAGAACGAGCATCGATACTTTGGTTGAGCGACTCGGGGTACTGGAGGTTCAGGATGGTGCGGCGCCGGCTAATGGTAGACATGTGAAGCCACATGCAAGGCCATCGAGGAAGGAGACTTTGCCCAAGACTTGGCAAGATGTGCCTGGGCCTTTGCTGTCAATATCCGAAGATGGATCACCAATCCGGGCGCGACAGGTCAAGGCACACGAACCCCGAAGGCAGAGAAAGGACCCTAGTTTCTGGTCGGCACTGTTCTGCTGCGTAGGGTTAGACCCCGGGTCTAGTATACCACAGAAAAATCGTCCCTACTCGACAAGGCCCGAGTATGTGAAGCCTGAAACGGTTCTGATACCTGCACACATCCAATCGTCTGCAACTACACCTTCGAAACATACCCGGAGGCCAGCTCCACATACACATACTCGAAAAGGCACCACAGGACTACCGCCCGGCGTAATTAGCAAACCTACTGTCCCTCTCCATCGACCATCTCTCCCACACGATCTAACATCGCAAACCCAGGACCTACTAGCATTGATACCAAAATTCCTCTCCCCTCAAACCACCTCTTTACTCCTAACCGAGCTTGCCAAACCCGTCTCCACGCACGACGAAGAAGGCTTTATCTACATGTTCTGGCTCACCCCCACCACATCCGCCGCCCCACCCGCGGATGCCGCCTCCTCGCTCCTTCCCTCACCTGCAAGACCCACTGCCAAAAGCCGGCGACCGAGCGAGCTAATCCAAGACTACGCTTCTGCATCGACCAACAGCAACCCGACGATCCTTCTGAAAATCGGTCGCGCATCCAACGTACACCGCCGCATGAATGAATGGACCCGCCAATGCAACCATCACGTCTCCCTCATCCGGTTCTACCCTTACCTCCCCACCTCGCCCTCTTCCCCATCACCATCCTACACGCACCCCTTACACTATTCCACCTCCCCTCCAACATCCTCCACCTTCCCCACATCCTACACCCGGCCCTCCCCCAACCTCGCCCCTTCACCCACAACCCCCAGAAAGGTTCCCCATGCGCACAAAGTCGAAAGATTGATTCATCTAGAACTGGCGGATAAAAGGGTCAAGAGAGGGTGTTCGACATGTGGGAAGGAGCACAGAGAGTGGTTCGAGGTGGAGGGGACGAGGGATGGGGTGAAAGGAGTGGACGAGGTGGTGAGGCGTTGGGTTAAGTGGGGTGAGAGGGATAGGAGGTAGATGGGCCCGGGTTGGGAAAGAGGGCCCGCGGAACGTAAATCTCTCAGAAGTGGGGAATCAAAGGGACGTGGTATATGATATATGATCAGGTCACGCTTTATGATATAATGCCTCCTCCGGAGCGCTTAGGAGGATACGGGGATTAGCATCAAACCATCTACTTCCAGCTAAATCAGAACCCTCCCACGCCCCCCTAAATCCCTCAATCCATCAAACCCGACCACATGCCTTCGCCCTCCCCCTCCTATCCCTGCCTACTCCACCCAACCCACTCCTACCCCGTACCTCCTCGCTCCTCGCTCCTCGCACCTCGCACAACCCTCCCCTCCTCCTCCTCCCCTCCCACTCCACCCACCTACCACAACTATCACATCTACCCCCTCCGTTCCCCAATTCCAATATCCCCAGCACCCACCCACTCACCCACTCGCTCTCATCCCTCCCCCCCATCTCAACCCCCCCCCCCTCCCTACCTCCATAACCAGCCGCCCCCGGGGGGGGTTTCCGTCCATGTGTGCGAGCGGGGCTATTGGTATCTTTTTGACTAAGGACGGTGCTGGGGAGGGAAGGGGGAAGGGGCGTGGATGGATGAAAGGGAGGAGGAGAGGTAGGGTGGCGTGAGGGGATGGATGGTGGGGAGGGGAAATGTTTGTTGCGTTGGAGGAGCGTGGTTGCTTGGCTATAGGGGGGATATGTTTGTGGGAAAGGGTAGGGATTGCTTAAGAGGGAGGGGGTCAGGTGTACAGCTTTCCAACGACTGCGTGGTTCAAAAGACCTTTTGTCGTCCGTCCTGAGCCTTGGCTAGATAAATAGAGTGCCCACTCGGGCAGTTGGTTAAGGCCCAAGACATTATTACAAATAGGAGGGGTCACCAAGAATGCTTTTCTCTAAATTGGTATCCTCTGCTCTAAACACCTCTATAGTCGTATTCATCCCTGCCCGAGAAGTTTCCCTTGCACCATCAATCGATCGGTGTTGTCGTTGATGCTTTTGCTGCGTCAAGGATTCAGTCAATTAGACATGCCTCTTTTCCCTGTTCGTGATTTCCTCAGGTCCAGCACCTCCGCTTTGAGAATTAGGGCACCATTCTAGACCTGCCCCATAGTAACCATCTTCTTGCGCAGGTAGTTCTTGTAGCCGCCAATCGACCCGTCCCAGCGGCGAATGGTTTTGTTCTCGCACACCATGATGTCTTTGGCGATTTTGTCGAGTAATCTGGCGATTTCAGTCTTGTCAGCGCCTCCGCGGTTCCAAACTTTCTCTAAGAGACAAAGAGGTACTTACCTGAAATCGTGCGAGACAACCACGACGCCTCCACTAAAGGCATTGATAGCGTCGGCTAGGGAGTCAATGGTTGGAATGTCGAGGCCGTTCGTAGGCTCGTCAAGAAGCAACATGTTCGGTCCGTCAATGGCGAGGAGTGCAAACACAATCCTGGATTTTTGACCTTCGGACAGAGTTCCCATTAATGCCGTTTGCGACTCCCCAGACAGCCCGTATCGCCCTAGCTGCTGTCGCCAATACTGATAATCCTGGTTTTTGTCCGAATACTTATCTCTTACAAAGTCCAGCGCCGACTTGGTGAGATCGAGCTGCTCGGCCGAATGCTGGCTGTAAACACCCAGTTTCAGATGCGTGTGTCGGCTCACCACACCCTGCGTGGGTGAGAGCTTGCCGGTCATGAGACGAAGGAGAGTGGACTTGCCCACACCGTTGGGGCCTACGAGCGCGGTTCGAGAGTCCATGTCTACACCTAAATCGAGGTGTTCGTAGAGGTTGTCCTTTGCTTTGCCGCTGTAACTGAATGTGACGTCGTCAAAGGAGAGGACGGGCGGGGGAAGCTTCTCGACGTCGGCGAAGCGGAAGGTGAAGACGCGATCTTGAGCCACGGCCTGAATGAAGCCGTCCGCTTCCATCTTGTCAAGGATTTTCTGGCGGGATTTGGCTTGTCGGACCAAGTTCGCGTAGGTACCGGCTGAAGAGATAAACTTCTTGATATGCGAGATTTCCTCCTGTTGCTTGGCGTACGCCTTCATCTGGTTCGTCTCCTGCTCTCCTCGAGTTTTGATGTAAGAGTCGTAGTTTCCACCATAGTAAATCAGCTGGCGCATGCGCATGTCGATCATATTTGAGCAGACGCCGTTAAGAAAATCCATACTGTGGGAAACGAGGATTAGGGTGCGGTCCCATTTCTTGAGGTATTCTTCAAGCCAGACGCAGGCTTCAAGATCAAGATGGGCGGTTGGGTCGTCGAGAAGGAGGAGGGATGGTTTGACGAAGAGGGCTTTGGCGAGGGCAACACGCATTCGCCAGCCTCCGGACATGTCTTTGGTTTGCTTGTGGATCGTCTTTTTGTTAAAACCGAGACCTGTGAGGATAAGAGAGGCGCGGGTTTGAAAGGTTGAAGGGTCCATGGTTTCCATACGCTGGTTCCGTCAGCACCAACTACCATAAGTTTTGTAAGAAGCGACATACCTCGTAGAGATCTTCCAAGACCGGGTCCTCTGGCCCGTTTTTCTCTAGGATCTCCTCTGCCAACTTGTCCAATCTTTCCATCTCGTTTTCGGCTTCCCTGACGACCCATTCAAGAGCACCAAGATCGCTGGGAGGAGCGCCCTCGTTCAGCAGGTATATGTCCACTTGTTCTGGAATCGGAAATTCCCGCTTGTCTATTGCTTTGAGCAGTGTCGATTTTCCGCATCCGTTCTCACCTAGTAAACCGTATCTTCGACCGTAGTTTAGTTCGAGCATAGTATCGGTTATCAAGACTTTCCCGTGGAACACAAGAGATACAGAGTTGATTTTGACATCCCGGCTGGCGGCCAAGGATGCCAGTACACCGGTCGTTACTCGGTCTGACAAGCCGTGTTTGTCCAACTGCTCCGTAAGTTTCTTGACGGTCGACATATTTTCAGTGGTGGTGGCAGGTTGCTCTTCTTCTGGTAGAGCGTTTCCATCGCCATCAAGAAGGGGTGGTGTCTCGTCGCCATTCATAGAAGATGCCGAAGATACATTCTGCGAAGTAGCTTTTGACGACAGTTTTGATGCTGCCGTTTTCTTCTTATCAGCACCTTTCTCGGCGCGCTTAGCCTGACGGGCGGCCTTTGATGAGGAGATCATTGCGGTTGGTTGTGCGTTGAGAATTTTCGAGAGTCGAAATTTTGAGTCTCTCGTTGGTGGTGGGGCTTATCGATTGGCGTTGGAGGCCTTTTTGGCGCCCCGAATATGACGTTGGGGTTGTTGCAGAAAGCAGTCGACCGAGTCGCAACGATACTCTGCGGTCTTCCACAACGTTGAATGGATCACTTCCTCTGCTTCTCTGCTCTTCCGGTAAGGAAGCACACTTTCAGATCGATTTATGTGTGATTCACGCAAATTCTTCTAAGCCGCATTGGTCCCTGGACCCTTGATCGTACGCTAAACCCAGAACGGTTATTCAGATAGTCTAACTTGATTCGCATTAGACTAGCCCTAACCCCTTCGTTACGTTGTTATCATGGTATCATGTGACATGTCAACAGCTTCATATATTTACAAGATCCGCTCAATAAACTGGTGGCATCTTGTTGCTCCACAGCTTTCGGGCGGTGAGAACTGGTCTTGTCAGATCAACAGATGAGATTCCCCCTCGTGCTTGGCAGGGCTGACTAATTAGCTCTCCAAAAAGCGCTCCAATCCTTTTAGGGGGTTTCCGTGTGTCATGGCTCCTTCCCATTCGTATGTTAGCAAGTCTTGTCTGCATTTGTCTGCCTCGGGACCAGCATCGCTTCCGGTCCTCCTGCGGTACTACGACAGTACTAGAGAGTATGGATTATTACAGCTCTGTGCATCTGGACGGATGAGGGGTGAACTCAGTAACCTTCTCCTGAAACGTTGCAGTGATTGGTTCCAGGCGCCTTCTCATTATGCAATTGGTGCAACTCGTCCCTTCTCTGTTTCTGTACTTCATATGTCTCCTTCGTTTGTTCCTCTTGTCTGTGTCGTAATGGGACTATCAAGGCTGTCGACAAAAAAGGTCGACAGTATGCCTCTCCTAGAGGCTTCGGATTTCGACTTTGATATCGATCGATATCTGAACCGTTTTGTTCCTCGCAATAGAGTACACGTTCTGCCTCGTTTCATATCTCATTTTCTGGGCTTTCGGCTCAAGCCTTACCAAGAGCCTGGCAATGTTCTTATTGCATGGTGGTCGTTTATTGGTGCCTTTGTGGGCATTTCCATCGTGGCGTGGATCTTCAGGGTACCTGTGATTGCTAGCCATGGAGTACCTACAATAGTAGCGAGTTCGGTACGGATTTGCAGAGCGTCAAACCCACGTAAGACACTTGCTGACTTCTTCAGGGCGCTGCAGCGATTTTGGAGTATAACATGATTCACTCGCCCGCGGCACAACCTCGAAGTTCGGTCTTTGGGCATTTGCAGTCGGTTATTATAGGCGTTGGCATGCAAAAGCTCTTCAGGATGAGCGGCGATTTCGACAGCCTGCGCTGGCTTGGGGGAGCGCTGTCGGTTGGCTTGGCATCAGCGTCGATGGTCTTAACAAAGTGCGTGTATCCTCCAGGTGGTGCAACTGCTTTGCTGGCAGTGGTGGATCCGGCCGTACAGCACCTTGGCTGGTATTTGGTGGGCCTCGTCATGCTGAGCACGACCTTGACACTCGTGTCGTCCTTGCTGGTCAACAACATTCAACGTCAGTACCCGACCTACTGGTGGACGGCGGCAGATATTAGCAAGAGTAGGAAGGACATGCATACCGAGAAGTTTACGGGTAGCAGCACAAGCTCTTTGGAGAAGGGTCCGGAATACCTGGAAGCAACCAGTGGCTGCACCATCAGTATTACAGAAAGTGGTATCGTTGTTCCTAGGCATGTAGACCTGAGTGCCGAAGAGGAGGCCTTGCTCGAAAACTTGAGAGATCGTCTTGCCGATGGTATGCCCACAACTTCGGAAGCAGCAGTTCGGTCGTACAGCACAGCTCAGCAAACAGCAGAGGATGAGAGAAGAACCGATCCTAGAAATCGTACATGACCATATCACTTTTCATGATTTGTGTATCAAGGATAGACGTCATGCTCTAACATAGAGAGTGCGAGGCGCATAGCATCAGCTTTGGTCAGCTAGCGAGTGGAAGCTCAGTCAGCTTTCAAGCGGAGCGCCCTCTCAGGAACTGTCTGAGTCAAAGGACGGCGCGAATATCTATGTAAGGGTCGAGTAAACCACTCGTAGCCAATGGTTACCGAAGGCTCCGGAGGGATTGAAGGATGAATATGGACTTGGCTCGCTTGGATTGGCTTGCTGGATGACTAGCGATTGCTCAACTCAGAGCACCACAGCCAAATAAAAAAGCCAGAGTAACGACGGGCGATCACCCAAGCGAGGGCCTCAAGGTAGAAAACGAAGACGGAGTATGCACCCCATACGATCAGAGCTTAGGAAGAAAAGGAAGAACAAGCCGTGAAAGTAAAAGACGAGGAAAAGCTTGAGCGGAGTGCTTTAGGGAGCACCCAACCCATTAGCCATAGCGGAGTGCCATTACACAGTCCTAAAGCGTCGTTTATAGCTCATAGATCTATACACTTACCACCAGGCTTGTCTTCCTTGCAATGCGTAATTGCCGCAAATGTAACCCTTCATACCCCGTGCTTAAATTGACGAGTCTATACTGGCACTAACTCGACACCAAGGCAGAGAATGAAGACGAAGCATCAGATCACACAACCATAGCCCCAGGAAGAGGAAGAAGAAGAGAAGAAGAAGCCCCGCAAGACCCGAAAAGGGCAAAAACGGAGAAACCTATAAGACCAATTCCCCAGATCCCACCCGCCCACCCAACCACAGCTCAAAACCCATCACATACCATCCCCCACCGCCACACCCTCGCATCTGCAGACAAACCCCTTACATCCAGTACCTTGAATGCTACCTATCATAGGCCCCAAGACCGCGTGAACGAACCCACCGCCCAACCGAAAACACATCCTCGATACCTCCATAAGTACAACCAGTGTCACCGCAATCTTCATCAAATATCTCCCACAATCGGTAATACTGCACAGCCTCGGCCAATCCAGCCACTATACCTTTTGAGCTATTACCAACACCCCTCTTGTTAACAACAGGCAATATAGCAGTGGCGGCCAAACGAAGAGACGCCATTTCAGCGGAGCGCCAGCTTAACTTTTTGTGAGAAACCAGGATCGGGTATGGGCGCGTGGGGTCGCTCTTAGTCATCTGTGCTGTGGAGTTGTTGATACTAACTTTTGGGGGGAGTCGAATTTGGAATTTGGTTATTGCGTCTGCGTTCGGGGGAGGTTTTATGGGGCGTAATATTTTCGGTGGGGGGTGGTGGAGTGTGGAAGCTCTTGGAAGAGGAATTTGAGACGAAGGCGGAATAGAGATGGGAATGGGTATGCAGAAGTAGACTGCCATCTGTACATTATGCATAGCAGAATCATCCCATTTATGTACAATTAGCCTAACACTGAGAACTCCGCCCAATGCTCTGTTTCCAAGGGGGGAAACTATGCACAATTCTATACAGCTACCCGGAAATACTCAACGCTCCATTTCGCGCTCTGGGCCATCAGTGCCACTTTCTTCGTCATCCTTGCTCTTGCTTCTTGACTTCTTGAGACGTAAGAACTCCCCCAACGCGGCGGTAACACTCTGAGATCAGCCGGGATGCCGTGTCGGGCTAGCCTCGACAGGATTATCAGTGGGTTTTAGCGGCGAAGAGTCCAAAGCTGAATCTCCGGCAGAAGACTCGTTCCCAGTTCGATGCGATCTCGATGTCCTCAGATTGGAGAGATTTGGCCGTCTTCTGGGGTTCACGCCTCTTCGCAACGAGTCGGCTACGACGGCGCTTAAAGAAGAAGATAGAGGGGACATCAGGGGCGCAGGTGCCAAGAGCGACATCGAGGCCCTTGAGAGTGTAGATGGCCGATCTGGCCTCGACCCTGACAGACGTCTCTGGCCCTGTATTTGCGGCGTGGAAGGGTACGAGCGTTGGGCTTCGGAAGGTAGGAGGGGTGATGATATGGTATTTTCTAGAGGTCGAGGTCTTGAGGGTGGAGTCAGAAGACTGTCAGGAGATTGCCACGGGTCTTTCAACAAGGGTGATTCTTGACCGTGACTTTGTCGGAAGAGCGGCCTGGACTGGGCAGAGGAAGCATTCGAAAGTAAGCTTTGAGGGGTCCGAGGCTGGGAGCTACGATGCTGCTGCCGTGATGGCCGCCGTGATCCTTTGGGAGATTGGTCAAACGTGATGCTAAGCGATGACTGCCGTCTGGCACGGGCGTCTTCATCACTACAATTTCCTATCTCGTCTTGATATCTCTCCTCGTCGACAAGGCCAATAAGGTTCTCCTCATCATCTTCCTCTTCGTCATCGGCAACATCTGCCCCTGCTCTACCGCTGGTGATGAGATACACACCCAAAAATGTTAATAAACAGCCACCAACGAATTTAGCCACCCGATCCACCGTAGCAGACTCAAAATCGCGGTAGAGAACCGCACTTCCTATGATGACTGAAATAGTAAACAGGACAAACTGAGTAGGTATCACTTGTGTAGAGTTGAAGCGTTGCAGAGCGCGGTTGACGTAGCGAATCTGAAGTACGGCCGTAAGAACCAATATAACAATTAAAAGATATATGACAGGAAAGGTGAAAGCGCGCCAAAGAGTATCCGAGAGCAGTGATGCAACTCCCTTCGTAGAAAGGGCCGTGTAGCCACCAAACAATCCAACCAGTCCCAGGTCTATAAGGATCGTTTTATGTCCATATCTTCCACTTGCCCACATCAAAACAAGTATCAATCCAGCGGTAACTCCCAGGTATAATTCGAATTCCCAACGGGTAATTGCAGCCCAAAGCTTATGCGGTCCCATCTTCGTCTCGGTATTCTTGGCACTTAGGACCACAGTGACGGCCCCAGCAACTGCCACTACAACGCCCAGCGCGTCTCTTAGCCGGAATCGCTCTTTCAGCAGTAACGGAGCTATTATACAGTTCGAGACCAGTGCGACCACACCAAGAGGCGATACGATAGAGGCCGGGGCAAATCCGTATGCTAGAAAGTTCCCCGCTTCACCTACCGTCATGAGCAATATGCCACCCCACCAATACGGCGAACTCAAGTATGTTTTTCCATCATCACGGCGTGGCTTTTCGGAATGCTTGATCGAGGAGTCAGATGAGCTTGGAGAATGGAGAGACGTCTTTGGCCGGACTGTGCCATCTATTCCGTTTTGAGGGTCACCATGGTCGTCGGAAGGAGCACTGAGGTTGAGCTGTGCTCTTTCTTCGGCGATCTTGCTTTGCTGTGTGCCATAGCTTCCGGCCTTGTTCTTGTTGAGACCATTCCGAGACTCTCCATAGCCATGATCCTTCTCTTGATCCAATCGTATATGGGCATAGCGTTGAATGTTTAGAGCAAAGGATATAAGAATGTTTCCGACAATTGCGGTTATAATTCCAATGAGTGATGACCACTCTCGGATCTTATCATTGACATTTCCATCCCTGGCAACCAGAAGCACCGCTTCCGCCATCGAGGGTCCCCGAGTCCACAAGGTGTTATGGTTGTACTAGGGATGTCCACTTTCAAATTCTACAACTGCCCTCGTGGGTGGTGTCAAGACGGACCCAACTTCATTTTGAGAAACGAGGTGAGAATGCCGGTTCGCCGTGTAGTAGAGTCATCTCGTCGTTGCTGTTGTCGCTGACGCTTCCGCTCGAGCTTGGTCGGAGGACTTTCTGGTTCGGTCATCGCATTGCGCTAGAGCTACAGTACGCTAAGCTTCTTTGGATGGCTGACTAGTGGCTGCAATCCCTGGAAACTCCCGTCTTCACCACTTGCTTTCTAAAAATTGCATAAGCTGTGAGGCAAGCATTGTTCACTTCACCTTTCACTACTTAATGTCGCAAATTCTTGATTAAGGATAATCCACCTTAAGAACAGCGTGGTAGAACATTGATTAATCAGTGCTTACAGACCCAGAGTTTATTGAACGCTTTTCTCGAATCACTAGGATCTCCGTCAAACTGGCGTTCAACTATAAGAAGCCTCAGCATTCCCTTGTAATCATCTTCTGTCTCTCTCTTATACCAGTCTTGATACATTTTCTACTTCCATCTCAAACTTCCATGTCCACAATCAAGACAATCATGTTCAAACCCCTCTCACACGCAAAGATTGTACCTCGCCGCTCTGCCGAGCGTGGCCACTCCAACCTTGGCTGGCTAAATAGCTACCATACCTTCTCCTTCTCGCAGTATTACGATCCTAGCTTTCAGTCGTTTGGCTCCCTGCGTGTCTTGAATGAAGACCGAGTCGCACCCAAAAACGGCTTCCCGACCCACCGCCATAGCAATGCTGAAATCTTCTCATACGTACTCTCTGGGGAGCTCACGCATCGTGATTCAATGATCGGAAAGAGCAAAGGTACCGTGAGCAAAGACGATTTCTACCGTATGAAAAGAGGGGATGTACAATTTACGACCGGCGGGAGTGGGATTGCACACTCAGAGGAGAATGAGCATAGCAAGGACGAAGTGCATTTCTTACAGATCTGGGCACTGCCGTGGAAGCAGGGGCTTCCGCCGACGTACCATACTATGACCTTTCCGGAAGAGGCAAAACGCGAGGGTTTCGTCACCATCATCAGTCCCCTGGAGGGCGGGCCGTCAGCTACGGCTGATGAAGAAAAGGCGGCAGTGCCGCTCATGGAAGGGACTATCCCGATTCATGCTGATTTGGTAATGGGGGCTTCTATCATTGCACAAGGGTCATCTGCTGTCTGGACGATCGGAGGAAAAGACGTGGTAAGATCAAAGTCCGGACGTCATGTCTACGTGCATCTACCCATGACGAAGAACGGAAAAGCAAAGATCCGATTGTCGGGGAATGAGGGAGTTGAGCTGGCCGAAGGCGATGGGGCCTTTGTGTCCAACGTCAATGCTGGGGATGAGCTTCATGTCGAGTCAATCGGAGATGCTGAGGCTGAAGTTGTGGTACTTGACTCGAATTAGGCCTTGGAATGAAAGGAAGGCTGGCTCTTATGTGAATACAGCGTTTTTTGTTGAATAGGCATCTTGAGGATAGCCGGTTAGCAAGCTCAGAAGCTGCAGATGGTGTGCCTTGGTGTTGAGCGGTGGCTAACGAAGAATGGAGTTCTAATTCTGCTAATTGATCTGAACGTAAGAGCACCATGTACAATAGCATCGCTACCGCTGACCAGCCGAGTCGGACTAGTTAAGGGAATAAGCTGAGCATAGATTCCATGTTCCCGCCTCGCTGTCGTTCAGTTTCGTGGGTAAGGCTCGATGTCTATCAAGCCGATGCATCTTGCCTCCCTTATGGACCTTACATTATTACCACCTTAAGCATGTCTTATTTGCAGAACCTCCTCGGCGTGTCTTGGCTCTTTGAACCTTTGCCACAAGGTTGTATCGAAGGAGTTGAGTACATCATAACAAGGTAGTATCTAAGGTACTACCCAGGAACTGCCTCGTGCCCTCACCCCATCGTTATGAAGCCGATCAATAGAGATTGCGGGGAATATGCATCGAGATCCACGATCCTCAATGAAGCATACAGGCTGCATAAGGTGCCTTGACCTTAGCCCCGTCCTCCCTCAAGACGATCCGATAGGCTGGAATAGGAAGGTTACAGCTTGTGCATTCATTGCTCTTGCCCTTGTGAGTGATTGCAGCAGAGAGTACAGACTATGTTACATGTTAATGAAGTGCCAAGGTGATTTGGTTTGACTGCAATCACTTCTCTCAATCACAAGAAGGTAAAGTAGTATCTATAAGTATATGTATATGAACGAGCAAGCTCCCCCGCAGAGGCTGTCCCAGAACGGTGCCGCCTAAACAATCGACATGAAGGTCATTCTGTCAGCTCTCGCTCTCTGCGTTTCTCTCTCCTCAGCTGTATGGCCTATACCATCCCAGTACTCAGCAGGAACCTCTGTACTGTGGATTTCTCGTGACGTTCAGTTTTCCTATTCTGTTTCGAAGATCGCTGTGAGGCCCCCGCCGCCAACTTTGAGATCAGGCACTGACCTGTCCCTTCTCGCTTAACGTAGACCCGCCCTACACCTCAAGCCAAGACCAACGCAACCGTCAGCCCTTTAAAGGCTTCAGATGTCGTTCAACAGGCCATCGACCGCACAAAGCACACCGTCTTCACCGAGAACTTCATACCCTGGAAGTTTCATCCCCGCAACTCCAACTTTGAGCCTTCTAGTAGTGCTGCAAAGACCTATATCAGCAAGGTTACAATCACGCAAAATGCAACGGATCCAGTCGACGTCTTCAAGCCTCTGGCAGGCAACGTGGACGAGAGCTATACCCTGAACATTGCCACAAGCGGGCAAGCGACAATTACAGCCAGCTCGAGCGTTGGCATATTGCGTGCGTTGGAGACATTCACTCAGCTCTTCTATCAGCACTCCGACGCAGGCGTCTATACCCCATATGCTCCGGTAGCTATCAGCGATGCTCCCAAATTCGTCCACAGGGGCTTGAACCTAGACGTCGCTAGGAATTACTATGCACCTTCCGATGTCATGCGAACCATTGATGCCTTGGCCTGGAACAAGTTCAACCGTCTGCATCTTCATGCGACAGACTCGCAGTCGTGGCCTTTTGATGTCCCAGCGCTACCTGAGCTAGCTCGGAAAGGTGCCTATATGAAGGGCCTTTCTTACAGTCCTGGGGACGTAAAAGACATCCAAGAATACGGGGCTTACCGAGGCGTGGAGGTCTATGTTGAGTTCGATATGCCCGGTCATACTGCCTCGATTGAATTTGCGTACCCAGATCTCATCGCCGGATTCAACATACAACCCAACTGGGGCACTTACGCCAACGAGCCTCCATCAGGCCAGCTAAAGCTCAATTCTCCAGCTGTGTACAGTTTCCTCGATAAACTGTGGAAAGACGTACTACCTCGATTGTCGCCGTACAGCTCATATTTCCATACCGGCGGCGATGAGCTAAACTTGAATGTATATCTCTTTGATGAAACTGTAAAGTCCAACCTAACATCAGTCATCCAACCATACCTGCAAAAATTTGTAGATTACAATCATGCCAAACTCCGCGCGGCAGGCCTGACACCCGTGGTCTGGGAGGAAATGCTACTGGTATGGAATCTGACGCTCGGTTCGGACGTCGTCGTACAGACATGGCTCAGTGACCAATCAGTTGCTGATACCGTTTCCAAGGGCCACAAAGCCCTGGTCGGTGACTACAACCTCTGGGTAAGCTTCCCCCTATCTCCAAACTTCCCCCGACATTCTAACTCATACTTCCACAGTACCTCGACTGCGGCAAAGGCCAATGGATCGATTTCAAACCCGCCAGTGCCGCCGCCGCCTACCCTTTTCTCGACTACTGCTCCCCTGTCAAAAACTGGCGCCTCATCTACTCTTACGACCCCCTCTCCGGCGTTCCCGCCAACAGCACCCACCTTATCCTCGGCGGCGAAGTCCACATGTGGAGCGAGCAGACCGATCCCGTCAATGTCGACGATATGGTGTGGCCGAGGGCGAGCGCCGCGGGGGAGGTCCTGTGGAGCGGAGCGAAGGATCCGGTGACGGGCGGGAATAGGAGTCAGGTGGAGGCGAGCCCGAGGTTGAATGAGATGAGGGAGAGGATGGTGCATAGGGGGATTAGGTGTGGGCCGGTGCAGATGGTGTTTTGTACGCAGAATGGGACGCAATGCGCGTTGTAAGGTTTGGAAATGCGGCTCTTGTCAATATTCTGGTTCAACCGACATTAGGAGATCCCTGCTTTGGGGGCCCTATAGATGTTCAAGTTTTTAGCCCACTCAAAAATCCCATTCAGAAGTGAACCGTGTCGTAGCAAGCTTGGACCTTGTATCTCCTTTCGATCGATAATCCTCAACATCCATATTCATGCCTCCAACGATTCACGCAAATCGCCCATTGCAGCTACCGAAACCCCCTCGCAGTCTCATTCCTTTTCTATAAACTAATAAACGCGCCTCCCCCCATACCGGGGAACCATCGTCGTCCGTGGAAGGCGAGGGGCGAGATGTGTAGGGGACGACACTGGAACGACTGCGGGAGATGTGGTTTTGACAGGAAACCACCAAATCCACCTTCATCGCGTCGTAGTTGTTTTCAGGTTATGGCGCACATTACTCACAGGGAGGCATTCAGAATGACTGGGTCGGTGGAAATGATGAGCTCCCTAAGCGTTACCCTGTATCCACTTCGGCCAACAAGCCCACCCTCTCACACACCCTCCGCCTTCACCCTCTCCCGTTCCAAATACGCCTTAATCTCCCTCGCCAACCCGCCCAATTCCCCCTCGCCCCCCTCCACCTCCAACCCCTCCCGCACCCACCGCCCCGCCTCCTCCCACCGCCCCATCTCCACCAAACACTTTCCCCTTCTCCACCACGCCTTCCCGTTCCCGGCGCGCTTGCACTCCACGCTCGTGCCCGCGTCCGCCGCGCCCTCGGGCCACATGCCCGCCGCCATGTATGCCTGCGCGCGGTTCGCAAACAGCGTGCTCGCCTCTTCGCGGACCAAGCCGGCGGGTTCCCAGCTGGGGCGGCCGAGCGCCATTTCGATGCCGTAGGTGTAGAGCTTGATTGCTTCGTGAGGGAGGGATTTCTTCAGCGAGGTGTTGCCTTGCTCGCGCATTTTTTGGATTTGGGCGGAGCGTTTGGGGTTCGTGGGGAGGGGGGGTGGGGGGGTGGTGCCGGTGGGGAGGGAGAGGAGGGTGCGGTGGAGGGTGTGCAGGGCGGTGAGGTGGGGGGTTAGGGAGGGGGAGGGGGAGGAGAGGGCCTTGGTTGTGGGGTCGAGGGTTAGGGGGAGGAGGGTGAAGGTTTCGTCGGGAGGGAGGTCCATGGTGGAGATGGGGTGGAGCGGGAGTTGGATTGTTGGAGGGTTAGGCCAGGTGGTCGTGAATATCGAGGTGCTTGCTGCGGACTGGAGTATTTCTCCAAGGGTTCTCCCCAGTGTTCCCTAATCGATGATGGTCCTTGTGGGCAATTGTCGGTCGAAGACCTAGGTTGAATAATAGATTAAAGGTGATAGTCTTAGCTTCGCTCGAGCCAGAGCATTCAAGTCTGAACAGCACAAAGACTGGCTTAGACGCTTGTGGTAAGCTTGACGCTGTTCTGTGACACGCCTTTGCTTTGGTAGGAACATGAAGCTCGATAGTTGTTCCAAACGGGGCCAAGCTTAAGGTAAGATCCAGCCACACCTCCGTTAGCCTAGGGCTAGGGCTGACAGTCAACATTCAAACACTTCCATTCTCTTCTGATCCTTCTTGTCGCACAACGTTGTGGATGTAGAGCTCGACGAACGATGTACGCCTCAGAGAGGTCGATAGCACCGAGTGTCCAATTAGAAACGTCTACAGTAAAAGTACTCGAATGTGCGTCGGTTCCAAGACCTCCACTTATTCTGGGAGGAAGCCTGGAGTTCGGACTTGCTGACATTGCATGCAAGCTGCTTTAGATGGATGATGAAATAAAAGTTTGAAGTGCCAAAAGCGACTTTGACAACCTAGAAAGACTATGGAGTATCCATACTCCGTACAAAGCCTTCGGTCTTTATGGCAATCCCCGACGGAGTTTGCTGAGTTGACTGGCCTTGGGGGGTGGGTTCGAATAGTGGGACCAAGGGCACCGTCGACCGTATCAAAATGAAGACGGGTGATCCATCATTAGGATTTCTTGCACTATACGGATTAAGATCTTGAAGAGTCATAAACGGGCTTTGCATTCCACCGACTTCCATTCTTGCTTTCATGCTCACCAATACCATCATGGATGGCCGTGCCACGCTACACGCGGTGCATTACCAATCACCACACCCAAACCTCTCCTCTGATAAGTGTTGAGACAAGCTTTTATAGCACCCCTCGACTATCAACTTCACCAATCTAGCGGCTTCATTGTTGATTACAAAACAGTACAGTTGTTGGTCATTGATGCTGGAATACTGATCGGCCAGGATGAGCTTGATAATGTGATTGATGCTGACAAGATGCAATCCAGCTATAAAGTATATGATGGCTGGACTTATCTTGTTGCCGTCTCAATCACATACTCTCATCTCCACTCCTTTCACTTTCCCAAGGCTGAATCCTTCTTCGCCTTGTTCGGACTTGTCCACCAATCCTCCTCAAGACTGCTTTATCCATTCCCCCTTCACTCTCTCCAGAGCATACCGTATTTCACTAATGGCCGACTTGATACGTGAAGCGCCAGTTGGGCAAGTCATCAGGTGGCTCACCAAGGCCAAATACCTCAAGTATCCCGAGGAGCGTCTAGGTTTCGAGCTTCCTGCTACATACAACGCGGTACTCAATCAAAAGCCCGGGTCAACCTCTGATTCAGAGCCGCCCATCCCTCTTGTAATTGAAAAAACAAAGTCAAACTCTTCGAGAAATCCTCTGGGCGAGAAGGACAGCTTGGAGCAAGATCCGTTAGATAGCGAACGAGCAGGTCTCCGTGCAGCTACTTTAACACGGACAAAAAGCCGACAGCAGACGACCCCATTCACTGAGGAGCGGCTTGAGGTCGAGGCTGAGTTGGCGCTTGAGCGAACGAAGACAACACCAATCATTCCCCAAAAGACTTCAGATGGCAACATCCTGGTCGACTATTACACGACGGATGACCCGGCAAACCCGCAGAATTGGTCGAACAAGAAGCGCAGCTTTGTCACCTTCGAGATATGCCTTTACACATTTGCCGTCTACTGTGGCTCTGCCATCTACACATCCAGCGAGCTCGGCGTCATGCAGCATTTTGGCGTCAATCCCACAGATGCATCACTACCTTTGGCTCTCTACGTCCTAGCTTACGGCATTGGACCTCTTCTCTTCGCTCCATTGAGTGAAATCCCTGCTGTCGGTCGTAGTCCCGTCTACACCATCACGTTCCTCCTCTTCGTCATTCTCTCCATCCCCACCGCCCTCGTCAACAATTTTGCTGGCCTCCTCGTTCTCCGCTTCCTTCAAGGTTTCTTCGGTAGCCCTTGTCTCGCTAACGGCGGTGCAACAATGCAAGACATGTACTCACTCCTGAAGCTTCCCTATGCCCTGACCGTCTGGGTCTCAGCCGCCTACTGCGGTCCCGCCCTTGGACCTCTCCTCTCCGGCTTTGCCGTTACAGCAAAAGGATGGCGCTGGTCCCTATGGGAGATCCTCTGGCTTGCTGGCCCCGTATTCGTCCTCATGTTCTTGTGTGTCCCCGAGACCTCCACGCCCAACATCCTCCTCCGCCGCGCGAACCGCCTCCGCAAACTTACTGGCGACAATCGCCTCAAATCCCAAAGCGAGATCGACCAAAAGGGCCTCAAAGCTTCCGCCGTACTGATAGACGCCCTAATCAAACCCATCGAAATCACAATCAAGGACCCCGCTATCGCCTTTGTAAACATCTACACCTCCATCGTCTACGGCATCTACTATTCCTTCTTTGAAGTCTTCCCTCTTGTCTACCCACCAATGTACGGTTTCAGCCTTGGTATGATTGGCGTCGTCTTCACCTGCATCCTTGTCTCCTGCTTGCTCGGCATCGCCGTCTACGTCAGCTACCTCTACTTCTACCTCGTCCCGGACATCATGAAACGCGGGCTCCGCGCCCAAGAATCCCGCCTCGAGCCCGCCCTCTTTGCTGCTTTCGGGCCCCCGATCGGGCTGTTCATCTTCGCCTGGACCGCGAACCCAAATGTCCACTGGATCGCCTCGGTCATCGGTATCACAATCTACGGCTCCACGGTCTTCGTCGTCATGCAATGCATCTTCGTCTACGTGCCCCTAAGCTACCCGCAATACGCCGCGAGTCTGTTCGCCGGCAATGATTTCTACAGAAGTGCGTTTGCGTGCGGGAGTATCCTCTTCGGGCGGCCGTTGTTCATCAATTTGGGCGTGGGCAAGGGGGTAAGTCTTCTAGGGGCGTTGAGCACATTGGGCGTGGTGGGCATGTTTGTGTTGTACTTTACTGGGGCGACGTTGAGGGCGAGGAGTAAATTCGCTGTTGCTGGATGAGTGGATAAGGAGATGATGTGAAAAGGAAAGAAACGGAAAGGGAATTTGGTATTTGGGGGGATCTCTGATTTAGCTTGTGATACCTCGATAGACTTTATGCCAGGCCAGTAATATAGTCCAAACTTCCTCAATACAGTAATACAGTTGCAATTCTCATATTTCCCCGAGTCCAAGTACCAAAATGAAACCACCTCCCTCACTCAAATGCATAAAGTTTTACTCCTCGGCAATTTAGTTCTCGCAAAAACAGAGAACAACCGCGATCTAACAACTCACACCTCCCCACCTCACACCCCCTCGATCAAATCCCTTGGGCAGATACTCGGACTTCTAAAAACCCCCAAAGTAGTTTGAGACGGGTTTCAGGATCTGCGGGCCGAGTACTTATCTCGGGGTAATATGCGTGGACGACCAACTTGGGGTTCCGCACCTACTGTACCTCCAACGATACCTAGGGATGGGAGAATTTTTGGAGAGAAGGAGGGAAGGGCGGGGGGCGGTGGGTTCTGGTAGGGTTGGGGTTGGAGGGTTGGTCGGTTCCGGGAACCAGGAATCCTCCGATGCTGCTTTTGAACGTTTGGAAATAATAAACCCCCTTTATCTCTTCAAAGACGGGGACTTTGTGTTTTTACCCTTCTTTCGCGGTCTTTTCTCCCCACTTCGCCCGTCCGCTAAGCCCCCTTCTACTTTATCCCTTCTTTCGCTTCTGTTCCTCCTCCTCCTCCTCCCCCTTCTCGTCCCATCCCTATCCCTTACGAATACGCAACCCTCGCCTTCTCCTCCTCCTGCGCCCTTTCTACGCTTCTTCCTTTCGTAGCAACCTCCGTCACCGTTTAAGCTTCATCCCAAAAAAAAAATATATATATACTGACCCAACTTCCCGGAAGTGAGACAGTGGGAGCAACAGACACAGTCGTATTCTGCTAAAGTGATGATGGGAGAGAAGGAATTTCATGAGGAGATGGGAGTGGATTGTGTGGGCGGATAGGGGGAAGGAGCTGCGGAGCTGGAGGGAGGGAGTTGGGGATCCTTGGGTTTTGAAGGAGCTTCTTTCTAACGGGGGGATGTAAGTCGAAGGGGCAAACGGTAAGCTGAATGGAGTAATGGGAGGATTGAAGGTTCGAACAGAAGAGATGGTGTTGTGGCGTACGGATAACAAGGCCATCAGCATGCCGTACCGCTCACAGCCAAATTTCGAAACTTGCCGTAAACATCGTATACCATATAATCATAACATACACTACCAAATATCAACAAAGTCCTCTCCTCAAACAAACCAAAATAAATACACCGCCCTAAATAGCCCTACTCGCCCCATCCTTATTATCCACCACCCCCACCCTCATCAAACTGGCCTTCTGACTCGGCGTCGAGCAATAGCTCGGCGGCACATCTAACGCTGGATTTTTCAAGAAGAAATTCCTCGGCCGTAACAGCAACGTCATCGGTTCCGCGGGCATGATGGGGTAGTCCTCTGGGCTGGGGAAGTGCGTGATACCGAAAGTGTGCCAGAGCACAACGTCGGTGTTTTCGATGTTTTCGTTGGGGTGCGAGGCGATCCATTCGGGGAGGCCGAGGGAGGGGTGGCCGGAGGTTTGGGGGACGTGGCGGCCGGCGGGGTGGAGTTGATCATCTTGGTCTATAGATAGAAGGGAGGTGTTAGTCGAGATTGGGAAGTAGTTCATGGGAGGTTTCTTACATTTCGTTACGTGGATGGCGTGTCTGGCGAACCCAGCTCGTTTCCAGACTAAACCGCCCTCTTTCGGGAGCAGGGTTGGGACTTCTCGGCTGACGAGCTTGTAGCTGACGGGCTTGTGGCTGTAGGGGTTGACCTTGTTTGTGTTCGCCATCTCCCATGTTCGGCTTGAGCTTCCGTCATAATCTGCCATGGCTTCTGTAGGAGTGGTGTACTTGGTCTTGTGAGCGTAAAAGGCATTTCCGTGCTTGTTCTCTTCGCTGCCAACTTCGCCGGCTGCTGCCTTGGCATCTACTTGAAAGATGGTGTTGTTGGGTCCATCGATGTTTGGGTCTATTCTGAGGCAGAAGAGATGCTGGTGGTTGTGAGCGTTGACTCCCGGGTAAACTTCCGTTCCCCATCCGTGGATATCCTCGCCAGGGTTCATCGCATAGGTGTTCAGGATTCCAGTAAGCTTGATCTCAAGCTGTACTGTACCGTCTTGATGGAAGGTCCAGTATACGCAGTATTCGTAATTTGCAGCCGTGAAGACATGAGAGATGAGAAGTTTACGACCACGGGTCACGATAACCGAGTCGTCACGAAAGTCTGTATGCTTGAACAAAATGCCGGCGTCTTCTTCGTGTATGCAAATAGCATTCTTGATAGTCTGGCTTGACCCTGCCCGGTTCACAAAGTTGGCATCCATGTAGTGAATAGCACCTTTACAATCACAGCCTAGGGCCAAACTGTTCGTCATGTAGCCACCTCCGTATTCGCCAAGATCGAAGGCGTGCTTCCTCTGATGCGGGTGCTCAGGATTGCCATAGGGTACGACCATTTCCGCAAGAGACAATCGGTAGAAAACGCCTCTTTCGTTGCCTTTATCGTTGTATGTAATATTATTCAAGACGATACCTTCCCGGTAGTTGAAACCAACATGGACTTTCCAGTTTTGCCATTCAATGATCCTCCCATCTACCTTGAAGGACACCCCCTCGGGTTGTGTAATATTGATTGGCTTCAAATCCTTGCGGTAGCCACCCTCGGCTTCAATTGCTGCAGGGTGGTAGTTGTTTGGTGGAGCTTGATTGACGGATCTTCGTACGGATGGTACGTCGATATGGACAATTTCTTGAGTGTCTGCATTGAAGATTGGGGTGAAGTCAAGAGGAAAAGTATATTGACTGTCGTCAACATGCGGTCTGTAGTACATCAAAGCTTGCTGTAGTCGCACTTTGTTGCCAAATCTCTCGTCGAAGCCAATCGTCCAAGCTGTCACTGGTCAGAATCAACCCAAGTCCCCGAGAGATTTCCTACGTACGATCGCAGTATACTTTGTGCATGTCTTCTTTGGGTATCCCAATGATTTGGCATTGCTCAATGACCTTGGGATCGACTCGAACAACATGCTCAACGACCTGGAGATCTTCCATTGTAATCTGCGAACCATTAGCAAAGCCCAAGCGAACTATGAAACCATATCCTCATACCAAAGGTTGTACGCCCTCCGTAAATTCCCACTGGATAATCTTCTCTTCGTCCAAGTCGACTAGTCCATCGTATACCTTGCTACCCTTCCCAATAGCGACTACATCTGCAACACGGTGAGGACGAACTGTATGATCTGGATCCGCGAGCCATGGTAGCATGTCTACCTTTCTAGGCTCAGCGAGTGTAACCGCATTGTAGTACAGCGAGCCGTGCTCCTTCCGCACAGTGCCCACTGCCTTTTCGATCTCAGAGGCCGACAGAGGGTCGAAAGGGTGCGGTGGTGGAGTTGTGCCAGTGACATGTTGGGCTACCTGCTTCAGTCGCTGAAGGACCATTTTCATTTAAGTGCTGCTGTTTAGTCAGTAGGAGAATCTTTAGATTGAAACGTAGTATTTAGAGCAGTGTGAGCAGCTTTCAAGTGAAGGCACAAAGTCAATTGGGGGGGGCTCTAGAGTTGTCTATATATGCAATCCAATTCACCGCTGATAATGAGAGACGTATCCAGTTCCCGATTGAAGCAGTGAAAAGAGCAAACCAGTGTCTAACTACCTTTTGCCCCTCCACCCCTCATCTGCGAGCTAGTACGGAGTAACATGTAGGTGATATAGGAAGATCGATAAGATTTTGGTTGCGATAGCAGGTGGGGATAGATTTACCAAATGTGGCTAGCACTACAAATTCATGGGCAAATACTCTTCATATGGGACTCCACTAACGTTCATGTGCGGTAGAAAACACGGAATCCTTTCAAAGAAGCTATAGATACCACTTCAAGACTCCCGCTAAAATGTACTCGGAGGAACAAGGAAACAACCCTCCTGAAACGCCTCCGTACAGGCTACAGCCATGCCACATATCAAGAAGAGTACGCCTATGCCTTCGCGAAGCGGAACCCTCCAAAGACTCCACCACCACCACCAGGAGTCAAAGATCCCATACCTCCTCCGTTGCCCTGGTTCTGAACTGGTGTGCTTGCCAAAGCTGTATGGGTGGTACCTGGCGTGCTTGGCGTTCCGTTATTTGAGTAGATTGTTGCACCATTCAAGTTTGGTGTTTCTTCGTTATGATATGTATATGGTGTAAATCCCGAAGGAACCGAAGATGCTGGGTTTGCGCCCATACCATTGAGTCCCCATACTTGGCCTAGATACTTGTCGTCATCAATGGTGCCATTGAATATCTTTTTTCGGACATCCCAAAATATCTTGCCCGTGAGTAAACTGTCTGAACCTGCCTGATGTGCTGTGCCAACCCGCTTGATGTCGAGCTCGTCTGCGAGATCTTGTAGCCCTGATTTTTGACCAAGACCGTTAAGTATGTTCACTGCTGCGGCTGACAAAGGGGTATCGTTGACGGCTTGATTCCGTTGGGCGTGCTTTATCATATACTTGATGTCATATATCGAAGGGAAGAAGATGTTAAGGAGTTTGCGATACTCCGTCTCATCATCGGGTAACGGTTTGCAAAGCATGAGCTTGACAAGGTAGCCGAAGTCGTATCCTGAGTGAAAAGATATCCAGCGGACATCCTCTAGTAGTACAAGACCCGATGTTATCAACATTGCGCCAAAATCAGCCGGGTCGATGCCCATCTTCTCATGCTGATCCAAGTCCAAGCCTGCTTGAGTCAGGAAATCAATCGAGTCCTGGTTGTACATATCCTCTTGCATCGAGAATACGAAATTAAATTGCCATGTACACGGGCAAGGAATAAGATTATTCTGATATGTCGAAACGTTCATTCCTGAAATATCTGTTGGATGGGTAGGCGGCATTTCACCATCTTGGGAGAAGAGAGTAATTCCAAGCTGTATAACTCGAAGAAGATCGACGTTGCAGCGGAGAGTTTGATAGTGGTAGTCTGCCTTGGTGGTGAAACAACCCATCGGTCGAGCGACAATACCCGGAAACTCGGTGTCCTACGCCATAGGTGAGCCCTTTTAACAACCAATACTGCCAAGATCAGAACCCTCAGACTCAATAGTGACTTACCATGCTGATGTAGGGATACTTCTCTACCAGTCCTCGTAGTATTTGCATCTCCTGGGCTAAGTTGTTCCGCCACACGTCCCGTATCCTACCTTTCATCTGTCCTTTTCCCCCTCCAACGCCTCCACTACTCCTCCTCATAGCCTCCCGTTGTGCCTGTTGCTGTTGCATTTGGGCTCCATGTGCGAATCCCATCACGGCGGCATGACTTGCAAGCCCTGTGCCTCCACCACCAAGGCCACCTCCTGATCCGAAGCCTGAGGCCAGTCCATTGGTATTACCTGTCGGGGCAAAAGGATTCATGCCCGAGTTTGCATTAGTTGGGGCAAAATTGTGGTGCGAATTGAAAGAGGGCGGAGGGAGACCGGCAGAGCCTGGAGGTTGATGCTGCGACGAGTGGTGTGGAAGTGATTGTTGTAGATGTCCGAAAGGTGCCCCTAATGCTGGGGGTCCAAATCTGCTAACTGTAGGAGGCATGATGTATGAGGTTGACTCGAGGGCGGCGAGTAGGTGCTGGGTCGAGGACTTCTTGAAACAATCATTGGACCCACAGAGATGGCTGTTCTTGAAGGGTAATTGTTCGCAAGACAAAGAACAGAAGCGATAGTCGATACTGCCTTAGCTTACTTAACTACTGAAGTGCTGTTATGGTTTTCGCAAGTCCACGAACAATAGTTGCGAACGACAGGACAGTACGAGGGATCCCGCAATCTACAGTACTAGCGTTGTCGATCACTTACGGAGCCGCCTCTTGTGCGACATTTACCTTACCTTACCTTAACACCATTAGATGCGTGACTTTGACGGACTCATGAAATTGAAGAAACCCTGTACTACATCTTGAGTGTTGGTGGGCTACCTTGATGAATATTCTTCTACATTAGTGTCTCCCTGTGTTGCTGACCTGGATCATAGCATAATGGCGCCTCCTCGAGCCAACCTCACCGGTTTCGATGTCCGCAAGCTTGTTGCATCATCTGGCACCCCTGCCAAAGATCCGTGGGGAAGAATGTATGAGGCCTTTAGACACAGTTCATTCGGCAACTACTATCAAGCATTTTCAAGGCAGAGCTAACGGGGTCTTCCTGTAGGGAAACGTGGAGATACACAGGGCCGTTTTCAAGATTCAATCGATTCAAGGGTGCCTTCCCTGGCCTGGGTATAGCTACGGTAGCCTTTGCAGCGTACTGCGGCTTCGAATATTTGTTCGTGAAAGACAAACATCACGGACACGGGGAGGCAAGTGGTGGCGAGGGACACCACTGAAAGGGTTGTACCTCTGTCAAGATGGAAATTACAAGACAACGTGTACTATATCAGAGATGGGATCCAACTTTGGTACAACACTTTATCCTACGTATACACCACCACCTCTACAGGTACCACTCCCTCCTGCAGCTGGGAAGGTAGATATTGTCAATGCTCGAGCATTGACCTTCATCACCTCATCAAAATTTGGTGGTATATTGAGCACACACACAAGCATGTACATTCACCTTTGCGATATCTTCATCTAAAACGCGAAATACACCAGATACGTTCTTTTAGGCGCTTCCAGAGCACCTTGCTAGCTATACTAAACAATCGTCTTACCACCTTGTAAAGTGCATAAGAAACGTTGCGAACTTGGCTGCTTTCGTCTGCATCGTGAGGGGGCCTCCTTCGCTCCTGTTGCGCCCTTCCCTTCTCTTCCCCTTCCTCTTCCTCTTCCCCTTCCCCTGTCTTCTATCTCTACCCTACCCCCACCCTCTGCCTGTCCCACAGCTCCATGCTTGTTCTACAGCTTCTGTCATATCCTTCCTTGTAAGCTTATTTACATACGCTGTCGACGAGGGATTGAGCAAGCCATGAAGCTCTTCGAGAAGCAATGATGGCAGAGACATGACGACAGCGACAGTGACATTGATATAGCGGCGACAACAAGATCAACTGATGAGTATGCTGTAGATGGTGAGAACGTAAAGGTATTGTTTCGATGGCGCCGCTTAACTGATTAGGCGTGACAGGGTTGGCGAACATACAGGATTGAGGATGTACATAGCAATATTAGTTTCTTGTTCTATGCGAATCTACAGTAACAATTCAATCGAAGCGTGCAATGTTCATACGATATCCGTACACCGCACTTAGCTCATTCTTCGCTTAGTACTCACCGGCCATGTAACCAAATCGGTCACCTAACCAAATTTCAACCAATATTCAACCAACAACCTTCAAAAATCGATCAATATTCAACGCAATGGCTTCTACCTACATAGCTATTGAGAATCGAATCAAGAAGGCTATCAACGCCTTAAACACACGTCAAAACCCGAGTCAAACCGAAATTGCATGCGAATTCGATGTATCTTTGCGGAGGCTACGATTCAGGCTGGCTGATCATTCACCCGCCTCAGCAGTGCGAGGGTTGCATAACAGAAAGCTAAAGTCTGATCAGAACTTAGCTCTACACACATGTATCAAAAGATTAAATGAATTGAGCCTACCAGTGAGGTTGAACATGATTCAATTCACGGCAAACGCGTTGATTCGGCAGAACTATCCCCGATAAGTCTACCCCTTCTCATTGAACTCTCAATGAGTCAAGCGATGGTTGAATCGTCAACCAGATCTTCATAAAGCGAAGAGAAAGCCTCCAGCCGTTGCACGAAAGAATGCACATAATTTTGAGCTTCTGAAAGCTCATTTTGGTTCTGAATAAGATGCGAGAAACTCAGCTCTCAGCTCGCTCTATTACATCTTCATTCACAACATCATTCAATATCTGAAAGACTTTTACTACTAGAAAATAGCTGAAAAGACAACAAGTGAATTTACTTTGCTTCGACTATGAACTCAAACTTCATCAAAAGTTAGTCAAGTATATCAAAGAAGTCAATGTGATGATTCGTAGAATTGAGCTATTGAAAGTCAAAATAGCAGCCACGAAAGTCGCTATCAACGCTTGAAATATATGTAAAGATCAATCTGCTCAGATCTTACAAACGAGAGACATTCTATACATCAAAGAAGCTCGATCTATGATCTGTAATAGACTAGATTTAGAGAATTTGAGACAAAAGACTCACGATGAGCGTATTAAAAAGCAGTATATTAACGAGCTAAAGAAGATTTATAAGAGTTGTAAGATTTATATTAAGATATGACAGAAGAAAGAGAAGATTTGAAAGACTTTGTATAAGATTGCTTTGAAGAAATTGCTTGTAATACTGTCACGATTCTAGCCTTGTCAGACTCAGTCTTCTAGCCTTGTCAGATCTATTCTCGCTTCGTCATCTTGACTAGTCTCTATTGAGTCTAGCGTCGACTGAGAAACACATATATGTAGCCAGCTTCTTTTCTGTAGCTATCTTTCTTTCTTAGCATTTATCTTCTAGTTAAATGACACTCATATTGACTCGCTCTATGCTGATCTCTAACATTAGATAAATGCTCATCATCTACTATTCTGCTATCGACGAATAAATGATACAAAACAATCTATTCAGTAAGAAAAATTTGCAAAAGATTCTTCAAATTTGCATCATCATTTTAGATTGCAAGAAATTCTTCGATTCTACACTCATTTTCATCATTTTATCTGCAAGAGATTCTTCAAATAAAGCACTCAATTATTACCTGAAATTCACAAGAAATTCTTTAAATTTTCACTCATCAAAAAACATCAATTCAAAACATCAATCTCTCATCTATTCTTATCTCAACAACTTCTACATTCATTCTCATTATGACATGTGACATTGAGTCAGTTGAGTTTCAAACAACTCGTCTGCTTAAAAGCACTGTCAATAGAAGAGTTTCACTTCTACTCATCAATGCTTCAGTCTGTCAGAATCGTGTCTAGATGAGTCAATCAGCGAAAATCAGAATTGAATAATGCTTGATCTTTAAAGATAGCTATAACTGAATATTAAGAATACAGAAGAAGATTGATACAAGAGCTTCTATTTATGTAATGTTCAGAGACTGCGCTAGACTCGAAAGAAATGTGTTTGTGACACGAGAAGAATGTGATGTAGATGAACAAGATGTTGATGAAAGAAAAGAATGTTGAGAAAGAAAAAGAGTGTTGAGTCATATCTGAGTCATATCTGAGTTATATCTGACTAGCTCGCTGATTAGCTTTAATCATTATGCAGAGAACTCGCTAGTGTTCACTGCAAATTGATTAGAACTTCAGTCTTGTTCAGTCTTGATACACTTGTAACATTAATCTTCTCTTTGAAAATTCATGTTTGCATGAATGTCGTTCATTTGCTTGCTTTCTTATTGAGTTATTTCGATACTAGCGTGACTTTCTTGAGTATAGCGTATGAAATTCGTTCAAAACTTTCTCAAAGTCATTGAATTCATCTTTATCAACATAGTATCATTCATCATCTCTATCTAAATCTTTTCATTTGACCTTGTATTGTATTCGATCTCAATAGCATCTGAAGTTCAGAATGTCATTTATCTTTCAATGTTCATCATTGTTGTCATCAATAATGATGAGTCTGAAAGATTCTGCATGCTGTTCTGATAAAAGATCTTCTGAATATGATTGCAGTAACTTCGAACTGAACATTGAATGCAGATGCTTCATGCTGACTGATAGATAAAAATGATAGAAGATCTTCGCTTTGACAATGATCTGATACAATTCTAGTTGTTTGTCTTTCAAATCTTTGCATGATTTCATGATTTTGACATTTCTGAAGAATAGTCAAACTCAGTCATTTATCTTATAAATGACGTCTCGTTTATGTTTATTGATCTGTGCTTCGATGATCAGCTTCATCTTTTTCAATTGTTGATGATCAAAGCTCAGTAGCTCTTTCATTCAAATAACAATATCATCTGCTTTTCTAGCTTTCAATCGTTCACAAATGATTTCATAGTCAGTTGTATCTGAATCGAAACTCATTCGAGGGTGAAAATCTTTATTGAAGTAGAAAGAAATCATTGAGATAATTGAGAAGATATTGAAATTGTCGCTGAATTTCATCATAGATATTCATTTAACTCAGTCGTTTTGCATGTAATTGCAGTAGATTCTAAGTTCATGTTCAACGTCTTGATTGACTCATTTTGTCTGATCGTCAATCTTTAAATGATAGACTGTGAATAAACTAGCTGTGATTCTCAGTCACTTGCAAAAACTCTTTCACATAGTTGATATGAATTGAAAGTCTCTGTTTGAAACAATAGAACTAAATAGATCATGCAATTGATAGACGTTTCATAGCATGATTCAAACCGTTTTTTCGACTGAGATATCATCATCTTTTCAATGACAGAAAACATAGTGACGTTCTTTGATGAGACAACATATGATTGTGCAAATGACGTTATAGTCTTCTGACAGAGATAGTTCAGTGATGAAGTTCATAACTATATCTTTTCAGCGTTTCTGTAAAATCGAGAGAGAATGATGAAGTTCATTGATGCTATTTTTAGAGACTTTGCTTCGCTGATAAGCATGACAGTTTCAAATGTATCATCAAATAGTAGCTCGATGATCTGATCAATAGTAGAAACGCTGAACTAGATCAATGATTCGTTTATTGTCGAGATGAGAGATTGAAGATTGATCATGCACTTCTTGTAGTAATTTCATGTGCATGTTTTCAGAGACTCACAGTAAGTCTTTTTTAAAGAGAACGCTGTCAATGATTTCGCAGTTCTTCAATTTAGTGATATGAAATTTGAGCTTGTTCTCGTTCATAGCTTGTTTATATTCGTCGCAAAGCTCATTCATTTGATTGATCATACACATTCACTGATAGAGATTTGCTTTCAATTCAATGAGTAGAACATCAACTCTATCAAGAGTTAGAATAGTTTGAAAACGATTTTCAAGACGTTGAGCTGATTCAGAGATGTTTGCTAAAGACATTCTGATTAAAGCATCGACTTTAGTGTTCATTTTGCCTGATCTAAAGATGATCTGAAAGTTGAACTTCGATAGAATGTTCAGATAGTTGACTTATCGTCGACTCAACTGTTTATTTTTCATGAAGATTTTCAAAGTCTGATGATCGATGAACATCTGAATGAGTAGTTCAATGCATTTTAGCTCAAGTCGTCAGTGTTTGAAGCATTGAATAATGACTAGTAATTTCTTGTCATAAATGTGATAATTGATTTCAGCGAGAATCATGCTTTTGCTGTAGAAGATCATCGAATGAAGAGCTTTCTCATCATCATACTGAGATAGTATTTCATCTTTTACATAGTTTGAAGCATCAATCTTCAGAATAGCTTGTCGTTTGAGATCAAAGTGACGAAGTACTGAGATCGAGCTGACTTGTTTCTTTAGATTGTCAAAGACTTGAACACAGACATTGTTTCAAACAAAAGACGTGTTCTTTCTAA